>JAEIGA010016870.1_pt1 | contig 11111 bp, 7 predicted proteins | sample 9270691 | NCBI WGS metagenome assembly JAEIGA01 (sample SAMN17057246, study PRJNA624740) | gut metagenome | biome: biome; isolation source: fecal sample | host: Bos grunniens | place: China: Xizang | collected 2019 | reverse complement strand
CTAACTTTACCTTAGGAACACGTGCACTTATTTCATCTACTTTAAAAATTTGTACACCATTTGCACTTTCTACTGTAAATATTTTCCCAGCAGGCGTATTAAAAGCTTTTTGTGCTATTTCTGAATCAACAACGACCTCTCTAACCCAACCTATTTCTCCTCCTTGCTCTGCAGTTTGAGGTACTCGAGAATAAACTTTTGCCAAATCAGCAAAATTTCCACCTGCATTTATAACATTTACTAAACTATCAGCTAAAGTTTGCGTTCTTTCTTTTGTAGCTTCAGCAACAAATATGTGACGCAATCTAACTGAATCGGGAGATTGAATACCAGCTTCTACTAAACGAGCCACTTTGTAAACATTATTGATAAATATAGGACCAAAAATATCACCTACCTTTCCATTAAAAGCTGAATCACGAAATTCTACATCAACATCAGATTTTGTTAATGCGACATCAACATAACGTTTATCTGAATTTGAATTAACAATACCAGCGATGTCTGTTGTAGTAGTGAATTCAGGAACTAAATTTTTTATCCAAGATTCAAGTTCTACATAATCTGCATCCAATGGTTTAATATCAAATGAAACATAAGAAATTGTACATGTAGCACTATTTTTTTTGTATTGTTCCTTTGTTGCTTGATAACGACTTTCAATTTCTTTATTAGAAACAGATACTAATGAATCAGGTATTACATAATAAGGTTCAACTGCATATAGAACATCCACTTTACCTGCATTTAAATTCGTAGCTAACTCTACTTCCAAATCATTAGCCACCAACATTTTTGATAAAAGCACGTTATATTTTTCTTCTAAAAGTGAATTTTTAATAACACTTTCTAAAAAACGCCAATAAGCTTTCATATCTTCAGATACATTAGCATTAGGATCGTCAATATAAGAAAGGAATTGAGCCAAAGAATTTCTATCAAATTGACCTGTCTGAGGATCTACAAATAATTGACGTTGCAATATTACAGGATGAATATTCTCACCTAATATATTATCATACAATTCGTCTTTTGTAATAACTAATCCTATATTTGAAGTTTCTGTTTTTAGAACTCTTTCGCGAATCATTGTTTCCCATACAGATTGACGAACTTGCTCCGTCATTTCCTCTGTTAAACTTTGGTTTCCTGTTTCAAATTCATAAACTGTTGTCATTTGCTCAATAGCAGCTAAAAATTCTTCAATCCTAATCTCTTCTCCATCAATGTCTGCTACTACCATCTTTTTTTGATTAAAAAAAGAAGAACCCGAATTAACAAAATCTCCAACGATAAATGCTAATAACGCAAGTCCTACAATAATCAATAACAAAATACTTTTACTTCTAATCTTTTCTAATGTTGCCATTTCTTATTTTTTTATAATATACTTACTATTCTTAAAATTTGGGCACGAATGTACAAAAAAAACACCATACCACAATCTAGTATTCTTATTTTTTAATTTTTATCTAACATTACACGTACCAACTCTATAAGATTTCGGTTGGCTTTCATTATTATAAAAGTCAAATTACCTATAACAATCACATCATTTACCTTGGGAAAATTTTTATACTCGTAAAGAATATATCCTGCGAGTGTCTGATAATCACAAGATTCAGGAATATTTAAATCAAATTTTTCGTTAATATCTTCAACATTCAATCTTCCTGAAAACAAAAATTCTTTTTCTGAAATTTGTTTCGCCACATATTCTTTATTATCGTGTTCGTCTTCTATTTCTCCAAAAATTTCTTCCAATATATCCTCCAAAGTTACAATTCCTGCCGTTCCCCCAAATTCATCAACTACCACAGCTATATTTTTTTTCTCTTTCATAAATATCTTCAACAATTTATTTGCGGGCATTGTCTCTGGAACAATTGGCAATGGGCGAATATATTGTTCTAAATTTTCCTGATTTCTAAAAATCACTTGTGTATGTATATATCCTATTATATTATCTATTGATTTTTTATAAATAAGCACTTTAGAATAACCTGTTTCAGAAAAAACGGTCTTTAAATAATCTAACGTCAAATTTTGTAAATCACAAGCCACGATTTCCGTTCTTGGCACTTCACAATCACGCAACTTAACAGATGAAAAATCTAAAGCTTTTTGTAGAATTTTCACTTCCTGCTCCAACTTACTATCAGCTTCTAATTTTTCCAAATTCTTTTGAAGTAAATGATCTAAATCTACCTTATTTAAATAACCTGTTTCTATATCTACCTTTTTGTAAGCTTTGAAAATTTTCAACACTCCAATAGACATTATATGACAAAACCTTGCAATTGGCCACAACAAAACATAAAAAAACAACAATGGAAGTGCAAAAAAAGTAAGCCATAAATTAGGATTTGTTTTAAAAATTGTTTTAGGCAAGAATTCGCCTGTAAAGAGCACTAATATTGTAGCAATTATAGTTTGCAAAAGAGTTACTATAAAATTAGATTCAACAAGCATCTTTAAATAAGGCTCTAACAATTCCGCCATTTTTAAACTATAAAGAACTAATACAATATTATTACCAACCAACATAGTTGTTATGTATTGTTCACTATTTTTATAGAAAATTGACAACACTTTAGACGTAAGTCTCTTTTTCTTTCTACCAATTTCAAATAGCAATTTATTAGACGAAACAAACGCAATTTCCATTCCTGAAAAAAAAGCAGAAAGCAGTAATAAAATCGTTATTACAACGATGGTATTCATAATTATATACTATCCTTATCTATGGGGAATATCCCTTGAGGTTTTTTAATAAAATAACGTGAAAAACTTTGATTAGACTCAAAACCTAAACCTATAATAATTTTATCTTTTTGAGTAATTTTTATCAACGAATCCGAATATATTTTCTCATTTTTCTGATCCCAAAACATTTGCTGCGTTTCAAACATCTCGTCATTAAGATTGCGAGCAACAACATCACCATCTAATTTCCATAATTGAGGTCGTTCAAAATATTTTGCTTTACGACTTTCCAAATAGGCATCAACAATATACTCTTCATTAAACCGCTCAAAATATATTCCTTGTGGGAAATCCCAATAAGGCTGCGTATCGCGATCAAAAACAAACCATTGCTGAGCCGATATACGATAACGAGTTACTCCCGAATCCGAAATCAACGTTGTTATCATATCTGCCTTTAGTTTTGGCGTTGCCATCCTATCCCCCACCGAAGATGTTGTTTCCACCTTACTTTTTGAGCAAGATACAATAGAAAACAATAGCATAACAATTGTAAAAAAAACAATTGTTATGCGTATTGTAGAATAATATGATTTATCTATATGCAAATTCAAAAATTAACGGCAAACTGTACTTTCACCAATCCAGCCTTCCACACGGAAAGTTTTACCATGTTGCAAATCTGGGTGCATAAAAACCTCCTCTTTTGAAGGATAATATTTTTTATAAGTACTTATCATTCTATTTGCATCTTCAGTACAATTTTCTGGATCTACACGTTTAGCTTGCTCAAATTTATCAACTGCAACCCAATAAACTGTTTTCTGTAACGTTGCATCATCATAAATTTTAGATTGTGCATAAAGACTTCCTATCAACAAATATGGTCTACCATCATTAGGATTATTAGACAATGCCAATCGAGCATATTCTCTTGCTTTTGAATATCTATTTAATTTACTACAAATTTGAGCCATTTTAAATTGATAATCAGACTTTTGCAAAACATCTGTAGCCAACTTAACTGCTTCTTCGTAATAAGCGATTGCCTCATCGTATTTCTCATTTTTATATGACATCTCTGCACAACCATTTGCCGATTCAGCTGTTGGTGAAATTTTATGTGCAAATTCAGAAGCTTTAAAAAACACTGACGATTCATTGCAACGTAAACGACGATAACAACTTAAAATTGTATTTAGATAATCGACATTAGTAGAATTTTCTTCTACCTTCAATTTAAAAATATTATCCAATGTTGCACAATCTGCTACACCTGATGCTAAAAACAAGGCATCTGAGTTTGTTTTTACAGTTGCATAAGCTGCTTTATTTTTTTCTTCCGGATTTTTAGCTTTTGCATCTGCAATTTCAGATACCGTTAAATAATCATTAATAAATTGCTCTGCAAAAGAAGCATCTGCTTTATATTTTTCATACGAAACAATTACAAATTGTTGCAAAGCATTAAGTTCCGATTTTTCACCTTGAGTAGTAACAGACTCTTTTAACCAATTGTAAGCTACAATTTTAGTTCCTTCATTATAATTAATATACGTACAAGCCTTACGACCTAAAATTCGTCCCTTTGGATATGTAGCATCTGCTTTATATTTCACCCATTTATCATACAACTCTATTGCCTTATCAATAAAAGCTTGTTTTTTAGTAGCATCTTGCTCATTAGCAATTTTCCATTCTAGAATTTTTTCTCCATACGTGTAAATTGCTCTATTCGCGGTTGGGCAATTTTCATAAACCTGCAACCAAGGTTCGTAAGCTCCAGCAAAATCTTTTTGCTTATACGAAGTAGCAAACAAACTAGCATTTGCCAAACATTCGTCTGTAACAACAGGTGCCTCTTCTACTACGGGGGCTTCTTCTTTTACAGGCAATTTCAAATTCTCAACTTTATCAGTTTTTTTCAACTCTTTTTTAGGTTTTGCCATCATACTTTGACCTCCTACAATAAGGAGCACAACCATTAACATCAATAATTTTTTCATTTTTCTTATTTTTTATTTTGTTTACTTTATTTTTGACTTAAAAAACCACATTTCGTTTATTGTGGCATTAAAACTTAATTTAAAACAATCTTCACGTATAAAATTTCGTCTACCAATTTTATCATACTCGAAAGCTACATTTAAAATCGTTCTTGCCGTTTTTAATGGAAGTCCAACCCCTATCGTTATCCCATAATTCAAATCAGAAGAAATATACGAAGTTGTCAAATCGGCACCAATACGCCAACGCATTCTATCGACATAACGCAACCCATTGGGATCGTGAATATATTCAGCACCAAGTACCCATTTATGTCGATTATTTAAGAAAACTATAGTATCAACATTAAATGACTTTGCTTTTGAAAATTCATACATTGAATAATCTACTCCAATCGTCAATCGGTCATCATAGTTATAAGAGATACCTGCACCATAAAAAGACGGCAATTGCAATGGGCTATCTTTTGAAACTATGGTTGTATCTACGCCAACTGTAATATTCTCATAATCGCCACGCAAACGTGAACGATTTTCATAAGCTAACCCTAATGTCAAAACATGCTGCTTTGCTATACGCTCCGTATATTGCAATCCATATCGAAAATTAAAACTGCGAACATGTAGATTTGAAGTATTTTCTGAAGAAGGAATGGATGAAGAGTCAAAATCCACTTGTCTACTATGCAACATTTCTCCCCATAAAAAATAGGCATTAGCTCCCAACGATAACCGTTTCCATAAATTAAATGATAAACCTAAATAAACTTGAGATATACCACCCGACCCTTTATAGTTTTGAGAATTTTTATAGGGAATTGAATCCGAAGTACCAAAATCATAACCCACAGAAGAATAAGGCATCAATCCTACACTAATACCCATCCATTTTGTAGCCGAAAATTGTATAGCTAAATAATCTAAATTACCCGTTCCTGTTACTCGTTGCGAGCTACCACTCGCAAAACGAGAAAAAGAGCCAGAGATTCCCATATCAAAAATAAAAGTCATGCTATCTACAGCACTATACGAAGCAGGATTCCCAGGATTCACATTAGTATTTCCTCTTAAACCAATGCTCAAACCTCCCATCCCCAAGCAACGACCAAAGGCCATATCATCTAACCGACCATAACCATAACGCGTATATGGAGAGTTTGTATTATTTTGTGCAAAAAGCGTACCTTCTACAAACAAAATCAAAATAAAAAATATGTAACTTATTTTACGCATTATATTTTATCAATCCGTTAAGTCCTATTAACGTTAAATTTTCGACTGCAAAGATGCGATTTTTTAAGCACTTTTCAAAGAAAAGACAATCTCCTCCTGTCAAAAAAACACTCATATCCCCAAATCGTTCCTTTATAGCTGCTATAAAACCATCTATTTCATTCACTATTCCATTCTGCACACCTGTTCGTATTGCCGAGATTGTATCTTCACCAAACAACAAATCATTTTTCTCTGGTTGAACTAAAGGTAATGCTTCAGTATAACTATTTAACGCTCGAAAACGCATTTGCATACCCGGCAGAATACTTCCTCCCAAATAAGTACCATCAACAAAAACCTCATAAGTAATACACGTTCCACAATCTATTACTATAAAATTTTCGTGAGGCCTTAAAAAAAATGCTCCTAAAACGGCAGCTAATCTATCGCATCCTAAAGTGTTTGGTGTAGTATACGCAATCTTAATAGGCATCGTAGTTTTAGTAGAAAAAATAGTTAAATTACACTTTTGTGATAAAAAATCTAAAACTGAATCTTCTACCCCTGAAACCGTTGATAAAAGGGCTTTACAAATTGGATATTTTTGAAATATCGACTCAAAAAAAGCACACGACAAAAGATTTGTCTTTTGAAAAAAAACAATTTCAGTATCGTCAAAAACTGCAATTTTTGAACATGTATTACCTTTGTCAATAACAAGATTTAGCATATTATCTAAATAACTAGCAAAATTACAATTTTACTTTCTACTAATCAAAGCAAATTCATTAAGAGAAAAAACAATTACCATTTTTTAACAACAAGACAAAAGTTTATTGCAAAAAAGAATGGCTGGATGGTTTTACTAAAAGACAAATTAGAAACCATTCAACCATGCTAAAGGCTAAATAAAAGTTTAAAAGAATTTATTTGTACGTAAAAATCATATCAACGCGACGATTTTTACTTTTATTCTCTTCAGTATCATTAGGATATAGAGGTTCGCTCATCCCTTTAGCCGTTATAATTATTCTATCCGAAGGAACTTTTCTTTTTACCAACATTTTCTTTACAGACTCTGCTCTTTGTTCAGAAAGTTTTAAGTTATACTTTTCAGAACCTTCGTCACAAGTATGACCTACCAATTCTAAATAAAGTTGTGTGTTTTCTATCAACAAATTTGCTATTTTATCAACTACACTTTCATCTTTTATAACAACTTTATTCTTATCAAAATTTGTAAATTCATCTTGAGGAATAGTTTTAATAGTCTCTGCAATCTCCTCTGGAATCTTATGAACAAAAGTATCTATAGGAAGTATAGTTTCTTCAAATTCTACAATATTATCAATAAATGCTAAATCTTCTTTAACACTTGTATTTTTCTCTTCTACATCTTTTAATACATAAATTAATGTTGGGAAATGATCGCTATAACCATTTTTCCATACCCCACTAGCATGGGTACGCAAAGGATATCCTCGACGTTTTCCTATTTGCTCTGTCAAAAATGGTTTATTAAATACTTCTGGCTTTATGAATTTCAAACTTGAAAAATCATTCCCTAACCAATCATAAGAAATAATAATTTGATCGTACAAACACCACGTATCTTGATAACCTAGCGAGCCATTTCCTTTCGCAAAAATAGGCCACATAGTATTATACAATCCACCTTTTTTAACATCTGAGATATATCGTTTTGCATCTAAAACTTCCGCACAACTAACATTTGTTGGATCATCGTTTAAATCGCCCATTATTATAATTTTTGCATTAGGATCTATAGCTAAAAGCGAATCTGAAATACTTTTTGAAAGTTCCGCTGCCGCTACACGTAAAGGACGCGAAGAAACCTCTCCTCCATAACGAGATGGCCAATGGTTTACAATAACATGTATTTCCTCTCCTGACAAAATACCTGTTACTAAAAGTTGATCGCGCGAACGAAAATTCGGTTTATCGCTTATTTTAAAAGGTATAGATTTCCAACTTGTTACTGTAAAATATTTAGGATTATACAAAAGAGCACAATCAACACCACGTCTATCAGGACCATCGTGATGCACAATTTGTAAATTTCTATCAGCTATTGAAGGTTGTTTAACCAAATCTTCCAAAACTGAACGATTCTCAATTTCCGACACACCTAATATTGCTACTCCATCTAGTGTATATTTTGTTACTCCTATTTTAGAAATAGCATACGACATATTTTTTAATTTTGCATTATATTTCATCGTACCCCATTTGTTTGAGCCATTCGGAGTAAACTCATCATTTTTACTTAAAGTAGGGTCATTTATCGTATCGAATAAATTCTCCAAATTGTAAAAACCGATAGCAAAAGTTTCTATTTTTTCAGCTCTTATTTCTCCTAAACACAAAGAACTGACAAACAATAAGATTAAAGACAAATTTTGAATTTTCATAAATATTATTTTTAATTCACACCCCATTTTGATGGTTTATCACCCATTACAAACTCCAAGACTGCTCCATTCATTATATCTTGATGCGATACAAATGGCGATTTCAACTCTCTTCCATTCAATGTAGCAGATTGAATATATTTATTTTGTTTTGAAACATTTTTTGCATTTACTACAAATTGTTTACCATTGGTAAGTTTTATTGTTACATGATCAAACATTGGTCTTCCTATTGAATAAATAGGATTACCAGGAGCAACTTGATAAATTCCTATAGCATTAAGTAAATACCACGCTGACATCTGTCCACAATCCTCATTCCCAGATAAACCATTTACATCATCAAAATACAAATTATACAAAACACTATCTACTAAATTTTGAGTTTTCCAAGGTTGACCTACATAATTATATAAATGCGTAATATGATGACTTGGTTCATTTCCATGTGCATAAAGACCTATCAATCCTGATATATCATTTGAAATAAGTTCACCCTCCAATCTTGATTCCATTGTAAACAATGAATCCAATTTTAAAATAAAATTATCTTCCCCTCCCATCAAATCAACCAAACCTTGTACATCATGCGGAACAAACCATGTCCACTGCCACGCTACACCTTCGCAATAGTCATCAGCTCGATGATTAGATTCTATCGGCGAGAATGGCGTTCTCCACTCACCCCTCGAATCTAAACCACGCATAAATCCAGTTGTTGCATCATAATAATAGCGATAAGCCCTTCCTAGTTCTTCAAATCGTTCGTAACGAACTTCATCCCCTAAATCTTTAGCAAACAACGAAATACACCAATCATTATATGCATATTCCAATCCTTTTGCTACAGTTTCATGTTCAAGATCGCAAGGAGCATAACCTAACTTATTTTTATAATATTTTGACTTCAAAACAAGGGCATTTTTTACTTTTTGAGGAGTTACAATATTTGTTGTATCGTAATCTGCACTTTTTAAACAAGCCTCATATGCTAAGTTTATATCAAAATCTCTATCTCCTTTCATATATGCATCAACAATTACTGGTACTGCATGATAACCTGTCATTGTTGCAGTATAATTACCAGCCAACTCCCACATAGGAAGAAGTCCACCTTCAGCATATTTTGTTAATAACGATCGAACGAAATCAGTATTTTTTGCAGGATCTAAAATCGTCATTAATGGATGAAATGCCCTAAAAGTATCCCAAAGCGAGAAAATTGTATAAATAGGTCTATCCTCTGTTGTTTGATGTATTTTATGATCCATACCTAAGTATCGACCATCGGCATCAGAAAATACATTTGGGTGAATTGCTGTATGATACAATGCAGTATAAAATATACGCTTTTGAACTTCGTCAGTTGTTTCTATATTTATACGTGAAAGCAATGCATTCCACTCGTTTTTTGCATCGATTCGAACCTTATCAAAGTTCCAATCCGGAATTTCTGTTAACACATTATTTTTAGCCCCTTCAATATCAACAGCCGAAACACCAACTTTTACAAAAACTTGCTCACTTTCTTCTGTTTTATCAAACTGCACCAATACTTTTGCTTGCGAATATAAGCCATCCTCCGTAAGTATAGAATCTGTTAAAACTTGATACGAAACAAAAGGTTTTGAAAATTTTGCATAGAAATGTATTTTTTGTTCGAAAGCCCAATACACAGTCATTTTACTACCTACTATTTCAGTATCACTAATAACTGTTATCGACATATTCTCATTTTTTTGACGTTGCAATGAATAATCTAAATCAACAATCATGCCTGAAGCATTGCTTTTAGGGAATGTATAACGATGAAGAGCACCCCTCTTTGAAGCTGTTAACTCTGCTTTTATTCCATAAGTTTTCAAAAAAACCGAATAATAGCCCGGTTCAGCTTCCTCTTCTTCGTGCGAAAAATTAGACGCATAAGCTGTTTGTTGCGACGACTTACCTAAATATGTTATTTTTTGCTCTCCAACTGTTGGCATAATAAGCACATCGCCATAATCACAACAACCCGTTCCGCTTAGATGCGTATGAGAAAAACCATTTATTGTTGAATCTGAATAATGATATCCAGAACAAGCATCCCATCCATCAATACGCGTATCCGGACTTGGTTGAATAGCCCCATTAGGGACAACTGCACCTGGGAATGTATGCCCATGCCCTCCTGTACCAATAAAAGGATTTACAAATTGAACATAGTCGTTAGAAGCTTTCTTATCACACGCGATAAAAAATATCGCTAAACAAAATACTATAATCGCTCTTATTTTCATTTTTTCATTCTTTTGTTCTATACAATAATTTTCCACAATTCGTTAATTCTTCGTGCGAGATAACGTACCCTTTCAAAACTTTCTCGCCCACCTTTACGCTTTTTATGTAAGGCAAGTTTTCAGTTTTTTCTATCACCAATTTTCCTTCGGGGTAGAAATTTTTGTTCAACGTGAGCTCAATTTTGTCGAACGTAGGAGTAGTGAGCATATAGGTTGGTTTTCCCGGACAGTCGGGGTAAAAGCCCATCATAGAGAACACTGCCCAAGCCGACATGGTTCCGGTATCGTCATTGCCCGGAATGCCATCGGGTGCATTGCGGAAATGTTCACAAAGCAAACGTGCCACCTCTTTTTGTGTACGCCACGCTTCGCCGCAGAAGTAACTGAACAAATAAGGGTATGCGATGTCGGGCTCATTGGCAGGGTCGTAATAACCTTTGTCGAACACCATTTGCAGTTTCTCTACAAACTTT
>JAEIGA010016869.1_pt1 | contig 11111 bp, 2 predicted proteins | sample 9270691 | NCBI WGS metagenome assembly JAEIGA01 (sample SAMN17057246, study PRJNA624740) | gut metagenome | biome: biome; isolation source: fecal sample | host: Bos grunniens | place: China: Xizang | collected 2019 | reverse complement strand
TCAAAAACACAGGCAGATGGAGTGGACTTTATGATATTTATGAATACATAAATTCTGACGAGAATGGAAAATTAGACATACTCGGATCGGCTAACGATAGTGCCTCTGCATCTTTGGGATTTTATGATAACATGGATGCCTCACAGATTTCTCGCTTTAACTATTGGCTTGATGTCAGCGAAGAAAAAGCATTGGAATATCTTGACACCATAGCTTTGGATTTGGAATCAAGATATGCGGAAGGCAGGACCGAATCTACAAAAAAATTTGCATCAGACCATCCTGTTATTTCGAGTGCCTACTCTGTGTTGGGAAACGTAGTCGGTGCGCCGGGCGAGTATATCAAAGACCAAGCATTCTACAACAAAACGGGAATGATGAGCAGAAATGTCAATGCACAGGAAGGGGCTACAATTCGTGGTACCGTATCAAAAAATACGGACATTATGCTCGGTAATTGGGATGCGTTTGACTTTGTGTACAATACGACTATGTCGGGTATTGATTCCGCAGTGGCGGCTACCTTATACGGAAAAGCAGGTGGTGTCGCTCTCGGCTTATCCGCTGCGGCAAGTGCTACGAATGACGCTCTTGACAGGGGGCTTTCAAACAGGCAGGCGGCAATGCAAGGCTATATGTCGGGTGCTTTTGAGATGCTCTTTGAGACGATATCCATCGGAAAGTTTTTGGACGAGGATGTCACAAAGGGGATGCTTAAGAATTTGGCGTCTTCTATGTTCGTAAATGCTACGGAAGAAATGGCAACGGAACTTGCGAATATTGCATATGATACATATGCCAACGGTGACCTTTCAAATTATGCCGTAAGAGTGCAGGAGCTTGTTGACTCAGGTATGTCCGAGGAAGAGGCAAAAAGAAAAGTAAAATGGGAGCTCGCAGGACAGGTGGGTGAAGCAACTGCAAGCGGTGCGCTGATGGGCGGTGGTTTTACTGCTGTAAATACAGGCAATTACAAAGTCGGGGAGTATTTTCATAACAAGAATCTCGGAAAAGCCATCAGATCAAACGAGAATGTCGCAGATGTTTTTGATATGGCTTCGCTGTCGCCGGAGGAATCGTCTGCATATGAGGCTTATACAAAGTACGCAGGCAAGAAGAAGGCGGTCACAGCGGAAACAGCGAGAGATAGTCAGGTAGGTAAGCTTGCGACAAAGCTTGAGGCTGATGCTCTTTCAGTGCTTGCGGACGAGAATGCTACGGAGGAGCAGAAGGAAAGGGCGAGAAAAATTCTCACAGACCTTGAGGCATACGGTCAGGTCAAGTCTATATCGAGGCTTGGCAAGGGCGAGGTTAAGAAGGTATACGGTGATGCCGAGCATGTTGAGGCTCTTATTGCAGAGGGCCTTGAGAGTGGCGAGGGCACAAAGGCGTATGAGCTTGCGAAAATGTACAAGGCAAAGGTAGACAGCGGCAAAAAGCTGTCGGCGGCGGAAATCACGAGCCTTGTTGATGCAAATAATGCCGAGGTTATGAGCGAGGATAAAAAGGCTGTTGCCGAGAGGCTTACCGAGCTTGGGGAGACGGGTGACGTTGAAAAGCTTGCGGACATTATTGCAAGGAAGGAGTCGGGAGAACTTCTGACTTCTGCCGAGCAGAAGATGCTTGAGGAGAGCGAGTTTGGCAGTAGAGTTGCCGAGGAGGTAACTGCTTCGGAGGATGAGCTTTCCGAGGCTTCTGTGGGACTTTCCGAGGATGAAGCAACACTTTTCCGCGAGAATTACAGTGGTGGAGACGTTGAGAATTATAGGGCATCCTTTGACCTTGTTTCGGAGCTTGCAAGGAACAATTACGGTGCGGATTATATTCTCGAGAATAAAGGTGTGCTTTCTCCTCGTCAGGTACAGAATATCTACAGTAAGGTTGTTGCCGAGCCGAGGATGGCAAGTCAGAGGGCTTTGGATGGGCTTGTGTCGAAATATGAGGGCAAGCTCACATACAAGTCGAGGGTTGACGACTCGGTATTCAATGGTGTTAAGGGCGAGATGCTTTGGAAGAGTCTTAACAAGCGTCAGAAGCAGGCTATTACCTTTGCGAAGGCTTTTGCGAAGGGTGCGGGTATCAATCTTAAAATTACCTATGGCGAGAAGTACAACGGTTATTACGATCCTGCGACAAACAGCATTGTTATTGACGCGAGGGCGGGCTTTGACAGAAGATACAAGGCTGCGGACGCTATTATTCCTACGATGTCTCACGAATTGACACACTGGGCGAAGCAGAAGGCTCCCGAGCTTTATGCGGAGCTGTCGAGGAAGATATTTGGCATTTTTAAGGACAAGGGTTTATCGGAGGCTGCTCTTATTGAGGCTGAGCAAAAGAAGCATCCCGAGTATACTGATGACCAAGCAAGAGACGAGATAATCGCAAGAGCTTGCGAGGATTTGTTCTCAATGAGTGAAAGCGGAAGAGAGATATTCAATTCCCTTTCCGAGAACGAGCAGAAGACTCTTACCGAGAAAATCAAGGAGATTATCAAGAATCTTGTTGATTGGGTAAATGAGCTTCTCGGTTTGTACGAATCGAAGTCGGACGAAGCGATAATTCTTCGTGGTTACAAGGAGAAGCTTTCCGAGGCTGCAAAGATTTGGGACGAGATGCTTGCTTCGGCGGTGAGGGTGAATGCGGCTCTTGAGGCTGAAGGAGTATTTGGCAATCTTGAGAACGGCATTTCCGAGGATGGTACTACCATTGTGGGTGAAGGCGTTCTTCAGATGTCCGAGAAGACATACTATGATGGTGGCAGAGATTACCTTGCAAAATGGCTCAAGAGGCAGAAGGGGTTAACGCAGGAAGACAAGGACGATATCCTAAGACAGACAGACAAGGTTGCCGAGATTATGAGAGCTGTCGCTGAAGGCAATGAACTTCCTGACTACTCAAGATGGGCAAACTTGGAAGTTGTCAAGGACGAGAAGGGCGAAAAGGTGTTATCCGTTATAGTTAAAAACGGAGACTACACCATGAACATTGACTTCTCGCAGGTATGCAAGAAGCGAGTGGCTCTGAATGCTGTCCTCAATGCGATGGTACAGGCAGGTGACCTGAATGTTCATGTACTTACTGAAACGGATGTGGCTGACCTTAATGCTATCATTAAGAAGCACGACTTTGAAATTGCTTGTGCGCTTTGCTTTGTTGACTCAAAGAGATACAGAGTAGGTGCTTGGGCAGAGTCCTTCTGCGAAGGTACAGACACGGATGATGGCACACATAAGTACGGCTTCAACGAGATGGTGCGTTCTCTTGTTCCCAAGGGTAGCAAGCTCAACATTGATGAATTCAACTTCACAAAGAGGGATATAAAAAATCAGCCTACGAAAAATCTGCTTTCCGAGGCTTCCGATTCCGAGCTTGACTTCTCCCTTATCGACAAGATTATGTCAGAGAACGATGTGAGAAGCGCACAGCACAGATATGCGAGAGCTATTAAGGAAAATCCTCAGATCAGAAAGATTCTCAATTCTGCTGAAATCATATCCTCAATAGGCTTGGATGCTATCCGTCTTGAAGTTCCTGCTCTTTACAACATTATCAACGGACATCAGGGTACAGCGAAGCCTAAATTCTCACACGATGCTGTAGCCTACGGCAATGATGTACTTAAGGCAAGAAGCTTTACTGCCAAGAGAGCAAAGATGGTAGGCGGTGTACGGTGTCAGAGTTTCTCCGATTTTCAGGCTAATATGATTATGGATTACGCACAGTTTATCTCTGAGCTTGCCGCAAAAAGACTCACTTCTCATTCCTATACCAAGGAGCCTTTGTTTGTTAAGCTGTTCGGTATGACGGGCATGAAGATTAATATGTCTCTTGTTCCGAAGGCTGTTGATATGACTCCCGAACAGCAGAAACAGTTTGCAATACTCAAGGACAAGAATGCCGACAAGAATTCCGAGGAATACAAGGCAGCTCTGGAAGAGTATGAAAAGCTTGCGGAGAATGCAGGACTTGACGAGAACGGCAATTACATTTGGGAGGACGAAACATTCCCTTATGACATTGCTATGGAAATTGTTGACGATCCGAGATACTCTGCGAACTGTGGTACTATTGCTGTAGGTATATCCAAGGCTCATATTTTGAAGCTCCTTGCGGATGACAAAATCTCTATGGTTATTCCCTATCACAAGAGTGGCCTTAACAGAGACGTTGCGATGATGCGAGACATTGCTTTGTATCACGACTATACTTCGGTACAGAATACAAGGTACGCAAACGATGAAGCAATGTACGGAGAGGATGCAGGCAAGAAGCTTAATAAGGACAAGGGTGACAGAGACTTTGACTTCTATGGAGACCTTTACGGAGTGGGCAAGAAGGAAGGCACACACGATCCGAAAAAGACAGCACAGAATTATCTTGATTGGTGTGACAAGCACAACTATACTCCGAGGTTTGATGAATTCAGAGACCATCCGAATTACTACAAGCTCCTTGTGGACTTCCGAGTATATGATACAGACGGAACATACAGAGAACAGCAAGCGGTAAAGGCTATATATCCCGAAGAAGCGGAATTCAAGGACCTTATACTGAACGGTGTCAAGGACAAGGATGGCAAGGTTTACGGAGGGCTTCGTCAGCAGCAGGAGACTTCCGACAGGCTGAAAGCGGAAACGAAGCAGATTGTTGATGAGTACAGAAAAGTGCTTGCGGAGAAGTATGGGCAGGATGTGCTTGGAGATGGCGTGCAGTATTCGGAGAGATTGTCGGAGAGCGATCTAGAAGAATACATCCGTGCGGGATCGAGGATCAACATAAAAAAGCATGAAGCATTAGCGGAAGGCAAAAAAATAATCCTCACAACGGAGGATGAAATTATCTCTTTCATTCACGATTCGATAGAAGGCGAAGATGGCCTTAATACCGTTGGGTATGGACGGGTAAACAAAAGACTATCTAATGATGTTGATATGTATTCAAATGGCAAAATCAATATCAATGGTAGTTTTCTTGAATTAGTTCCATATGATATTAGCCATGCTTACAGAGAACACTTAAGAGCTAAAGAAGACGGCGATATCGACCTTTCCATAAGTGATTTTGAGAACATTCCTTACTACATAGACCATTACGATGATTTGGTATATGCCATCCGTTTCAAAAGCGGCAATACGAGAATTTGCTTAAGCAAGAAACTTCCGAATGGAAGGGTTTTGATAATCGAAACCGTTTCAAAAAGTAGAGGATCGATTGCTTTTAAAAATATGATTGGTGTATCCGAGGAAAAGTATCGTGAGTATATAAAAGAATATAAAAAAAGAAACAGTATGAATACCAGAGGGAGCGAAAGCTCCAACATCTCTCTGCGTGACAACACTGTTTCCACTAATAGTATACCCGATTCTCCCTCAAAAAGCAATGAAGAAATTGTAAACAATGAAGGGATTCAGAAGTCAGAGAAAGACACCGGCGTATCCGCATACGACATTATGGGCAAGCAGAAGGAGCTTGAGAAAAGGTACAAAATCCTTGAGAAAGACTTTGCAAGGCTGAAGGAGATGTACAAGCTCGACAAGAGGCTTACTCATGGCAAGGTGCTTGATCCGAAGCAGGTTGAGGCGGTGGCGAGGTATCTTGTTAAATACGCTGACAGCGCTTACAAGGCTTCGGAGCTTGCGCCGATGCTCAACGATCTGTACGTTGACATTCGCGAAATCGTAATGACTAATCCCGATGCAACGTGGGAAGAGCTCTATTCAAAGGCTTACGAGGTTGCAAAGGAAATTCGCACAAGGGCGAAGGTGAAGGTTGAGAGACCTGCGTACTTTGAGAAAATACTCAAGGAAATTCGTTCGGCGAGAATTGCTCCGAACGAGGGGCAAAAGGGCGATGCGAGGTACAGATTCGGCGACCATTATATCGGAAAATTCCGTGGAAGGGTTATCATTGCCAATGACGGTACTCCGCTCGATATCAAGTGGAGCGAGTGGGCAAATAAATATCCCGATGTCTTTGACGCAAGCATAAGTGACGCGCAGCAGCTTGTTGAGCTTTATGATATTTACGATGATCTTCGCAATGCAGAGGACGTTGTTGTAGATTACACCGAGTCGGAGATGCTGTCGTCTCTTACCGAGGAAATCATCAACAAGGCATGGGGAATTGATAACTATGAGTCTACTGCCGACAAGTACGATAAGAGGATGAAGGAGCTTCGGGCGGAGCATAGGAAGGCGATGCAGGAGATGAGGGAGACATACAAGCAGAAGGAATCTGACAGGAAACTGCTTGACAATATGTATTACGGAAGGCTTTTTGCGGAGATGAAGACTAAACGCATCGAGGACGTTGCGAGGGCGAAGCAGGCGGGTAGAGAAAAACTTGCACAGTACAAGGAGAATGCGGAGAGGAAGAGAGTTATTGAGACTATTACAGGGGATTGCTTAAGGCTGAACAAGATGCTTGTAACCAATTCAAAGGATTTGCACATTCACGAAGCTTTGAAGGGGCCTGTTATGGAACTTCTTGATGCCATTGATTTCTCCTCCAAGAGAATGCTTGACAAGGGAATTCCGACACGGAAGGACATTTCGCTTGAGGCGGCTCTTACGAAGGTTAAGGATATGATGAAGGATGCAAGTGACGGAGACCTTGACCTTGTTCATCTTTACGGTCATAACTTGGACGAGGATATCAAAAAGATGATGGATTCTGTTGCGGCTATACGCAGAACTTTTGCCGACAACGAGTTTGTGCTTCAGCAGATGTCTCTTGATGACCTTTTGACCTTAAAGAAGATAGTAAAGACGATTAAGAGTGCCGTAAACAAGCTCAATGAATTTCACGTTGTACAGCATGCGAGAGGCATTGCACATCTCTCTCAAGAATCTGTAGAATATCTTGACAGTCTCGGCAGAGGCAAGGTGTTTGATGGGGCAATAGGCAATCTCAGCAAGGCAATGGTATGGAACAACACACTTCCCTATTATGCATTCAAGAGGTACGGCGAGGGCGGTACTCTTGTGTATGAGGCTCTTATGGACGGATGGGATAGGTTTGCGTTTAATATAGACAAGATAATGCGATTTACGCAGAGTGTCTATACCGACAAAGAGGTAGATACATGGGATGCCGAGGTGAAGACATTCAAGATTGCTGTTCCGGCAACAGAGGCACAGCTTGCCGATCCCGAGTATAAGCCGAAATTCCAAGAGGTGCAGATGACTGTTTCGCAGATAATGTCTCTTTACTGCCTGCAGAAGAGAGAACAAGCACACAAGCATTTGCTTGAGGGTGGCATCAGAGTGGACAATTTCAAGAAGAAAAACGGAGAAATTATCACACAGGAAGACGGTGCCGTTCTTACTGCGAAGGATATTGAGTCAATTGTTTCTTCACTTTCCGCAAGGCAGAAGACTGTTGCCGACAAGCTTCAGGAATTCCTGAATACCGTTTGTTCCAATTGGGGCAACGAGGTATCAATGGCACGATTTGGCATAAAACAATTTGGTGAAGTACATTACTTCCCGATAAAGTCTGACGATGCCAATATTACGCAGGACGAGGCGAAGGAAGAAGCGGACAGCTTTTTCAAGCTCCTCGGTGCATCCTTTGCAAAGGGCTTAACGGAGGGTGCAAACAACAGAATTGTTATCGGCAACATCTTTGATGTGTTCGCAAAGCATACTTCGGATATGGCAAAATACAATGCTTTGGCGTTGCCCGTGCTTGATGCCTTCAGATGGTACAATTACAAAGGCAAGGAGGCGGTAGGTGACGAAGGAGCATTTATAAGCTACAGCTTGAAGCAGTCGATGAAGAGGGCTTTCGGTGATGACGGACTGAAATACTTTACGCAATTCCTCAAGGACATCAACGGAACAAAGACTGTCAGCAGGGATACATTAGGCGGTGGATTTATCAAGAACGATAAAATCGCATCTGTCGGTGCAAATCTCCGAGTGATATTCCTTCAGCCCACATCCTATGTGAGAGCGAGTGCTGTTATTGACAACAAATATCTCACGAAGGCTCTTGCATTCAAGGACAAGGCGAGAGGAAAGGCTGTTGATATGGCAGAAAAGTATTGCGGAATTGCTTTGTGGAAGTCATTGGGATATTATGACACCAACGTACAGCAGGGTGTTTCCGACCAAATCAAGCACAAAAGTAATTGGCACGATAGGGCAACAGATTTGTCGATGAAGGGTGCAAGTATGGCTGACAGGCTTACGTGGGGGCTTTTGTGGAATGCTTGCGAGCTTGAAATCCGAGATAAGCGCAAGGACCTTAAGGTTGGAAGCGAGGAGTTTTACAAGGCTATAGGCAAGAGGCTTCGTGATGTTATCTATGCTACGCAGGTAGTTGACTCTACAATGACACGCAGTCAGCTGATGCGAAGCGGTGACAAGCAGGACAAATTGACTACTTCCTTTATGTCAGAGCCGACTCTTTCATACAACATGGTTTTAGATGCAGTAATGGATGTAAGGCTTGAATCGAGGAGAAGCAATTTCAAAGAGGCTTGGAAGAAGTACGGATGGAAGGTAGCAAGAACTGCATATGCCTACACAATGACCAATGCTCTTTCCGCTTTGGTTGAAACAGCATTCGATGCTTATCGTGACGATGATGACGAAGAGAAAGACCTGCTTGAATATGTAAAGAGGTATTTTGCAAACTTTGCAGAGGATATGAGCATTGTAGGTAAGATTCCGATACTCAAAGACCTTCTCTCCATTATTCAGGGATACGGAGCGTCATACTCTATTCTTGCAGGATTTGAGGGCTTGTTCAAAGCAGTGACACAATGGTGGAAGATATTCACAACGGACAAGGGTAATCCTGCAACGGCTCTTAAGAATACTCTCAAGGGTCTTTCGAGCATATCGGGCTTGCCTATCTACAACGTTTACAGAGATACTGCAGCAGGGCTTGACAAATTCTTCGGCGCAGACATTGAGGAATTGCTCAATGACCTTATAGACTAAACCAAATAAGGATCGGTGGGGTGGCAAAGCTTCGCCGATCCGACTATAATAAAATCTGAGGAGGGATAAAAATGGATAAGATTACTTACAATAAAACACTTGATGCCCACAAGAACGGCATACAATTTACCTTGCAGGGGTTTGAGACTGCGGACAATATGTCGAGGCGTATTGAGGTAAGTCTTATGGCAAGCGGCGACACTTATGACCTTCCGCTTGAAGGCGTGGAGGCATTGATGTACATTACGGCACCGAGTGCCAAAGAGCCGAGCATTGCGGAGTGTACCATCAAGGACAATGTCATTGCTTATGACGTGCTTCCGATAGTCGAGGCAGGTATTACCGAGATGCAGCTCAAGGTAATCGGGACGAGTGTGAACGGTGCTAAGAGTGTTCTTGTATCGCCGAGATTTGCCGTTGAAGTGTTGGAGAGCAATACGGATGATTCCGAGGCGGAAAAGAGTACGACTTTTACTGCTCTTGAGGATGCTGTGGCGAAGGCGAGTGCGGCTTATGAGGCGAGGCTTCTGAGGATTGAGGTTGACGAGAATTGCGTATTTCGTGCCTTTTATGCGGATGGGACGGTGTATGAGACGGATGCTGTACAAAGCATGCTTATGCAGGTATCGACAGGGCTTGACCTTACTTCGCTTGTTCGGGATGGGCTTACCAATTTTACGGCAGACGAGGTTGCACAGGAGTTTGAGGGGCGCTTCAAGGACGAGTTTGCGAGAGCGATATACAGCGACAGCCTTTCGAACACATACAATGTGCCTACGTTTGTAATGTGGGACGATCAGACGGCTAATACGCCATTTAAGGCGGGGCTTGTGGCTGTATCGGAGGGCTTTGCAATTGTTTACGGCGATACGTACAATCATACTGCGGTTGCTTGGACAAAGGGCGAGAGTGGTGCATTTATCAGGCGTACCGTAAATGGTGCTGTGGGCGAATGGAGGGCATATATCACCGAGGACGGCGGTGTAATCAAGGGGCTTCTTGAGATTCGCAAAAACGGTGCTAAGATTGCGCTTGTTGACGAGGATGGAGCGAGGTCGGGTGTTGTCGAGAAGGATTCTGTTTGGGATGCTGTTGAGCTGAGGGCGCAGAAGGATGAGAATAATTACAGCGCAATCAGGGTTGAGCCCGAGACGGAATCGCTTGACGGTCTTGCGACGTTGCTTCGTTCGGTTGGCGGCAACAAAGAGAGCTTTAAGCTTTACGGCGAGCATAATTTGCCGCATCCTGCACAAATTGTCTCTGACAGCTATGTCGGTGCAGGAGAGGACGAAGATGCATACAATAAGACGTTGACCTTTGATTTTAAGCCGCAAATTGTTTGGCTCAGCGGTCATCTTGCGGTAAGACCGAGCGAGTATGCTTTTAAATTTTTGCTTGGTAATACCATTGAAGCCGCTGACGTTGTTTGGGGAGATAAATCTGTGACATTTAAGCGAAAAACAGGTGTATCCGGCTCAGGCACAAGATTTAATTGGTCAGGCCTTCCATATAACTATGTTGCGATAGGGTGAGAGGCATGCGTAAATACGGAAAGATGAGACATCAGGTATGTCGCGAAGAGGTAGAGCATTCTGCTGAGTGGGTATTATCAAAAGAGCTTGCAAAGGAAAATATGTGGCTAAAAATAATGTGTACAGCATCTACGGGCTTATGGCTTATTACGATGCTTGTGCTGATTTTCGGGAGATAAACCGAGAGGCAAGTAAAATGATAATGCGATTTTATGCGGACGAATGGGAGTCTTTTATCGCAAACTGCGGCTTTACCGATGACGAGCTTGAGATTGTGCCTTTTTTAAGGCGAGGCTGGGCTTGCATTGATATTGCCGAGGAGCTATGCATCTCCGTATCAACATTAAAGCGCAGGCGGAGTCGCATAGGTAAAAAGATAGTAAGATACATATCAAGACAAAAGTAAAAGAGGGGACGGTTAACAGCCGTCTCCTTTTTTGATACTTTTTAGGCTTTTTGTTGAGCTACATTATTTGTGATTTTATTGTAATATGATGACAGATACAAGAGGGGTGCGCGCGAGCCGAATGTATCAATATTTTAAAAAAATGGAGGTATTACAATGGAGTACACGAATGAATATGCATCAAAGGGTGTAGCAGGTGCAGGTCTCGGTCTCGGTATC
>JAEIGA010016868.1_pt1 | contig 11112 bp, 7 predicted proteins | sample 9270691 | NCBI WGS metagenome assembly JAEIGA01 (sample SAMN17057246, study PRJNA624740) | gut metagenome | biome: biome; isolation source: fecal sample | host: Bos grunniens | place: China: Xizang | collected 2019 | reverse complement strand
CTCACCGGCGGCTGCAAGAACATGTTCGGCGCCATCCCCGGCACAGACAAACCAGAGTATCACTACCGCTACCCCAACCCCACGGATTTCTCCCGTATGCTGGTGGACATCAACGCCTATTTCAAGCCCACGCTATCCATCTGCGACGGCGTGATGGCCATGGAAGGGAACGGTCCCTCCCAGGGCAAGCCCCGGAAGATGGGTCTGCTGGCGGCGTCCAGATCCCCTCACAAGCTGGATCTGGTTCTGGCCGCCCTTATCCATATGACCAGGGAGGACGTGCCCACCCTGGCCGCCGCCTACGAACGGGGGCTCATCCCTGCCACAGTTGAGGAGCTCTCCGTCTCCGAGGGTTGGGAGAGGTTCGTCTGCGCGGACTTTGAGACCATCGGCATGAAGCGCGGCATCCTCTTCACCGATGAGAACGCGGGCCTCAAAGGCAGGATCAGGGCCTCCATTATGAAGGCCGCCGTCCAGCCCCGACCCCGACCCAAGGTGGAGGACTGCATTGGCTGCGGCGAGTGCGCCAAGGTCTGCCCCGCCAAGGCCATCACGATGGTGGAGAAAAAGCCTTCCATCGACTACAAGAAGTGCATCCGCTGCTTCTGCTGTCAGGAGTTCTGTCCCATCGGCGCCATGAAGGTGAAGCGGACGGCCCTCAGCAAGCTGATGGAGAAGATCAGATAGCAAGGAAACGAAAAGAACAACGGTTCGATTTGTTCAACAAAACGAACCAAGACAAAGACAAATACAATGACAATGACAAATACAAATACAATGACAAGGACATATATATTTCTCTCTCTGTGAGCGAGACAGCCTGACGGCAGAGAAAATATAAACCATTCCCCCCTTATTAGATAGATATTTTTTGAAAAGGAGAGACCTATGCGCGAGCTGTTGTGGACCCCCAGCGAGGACGTGAAGAAGGCATGTAATATGTACGCCTTTATGGAGATGGTCAACGTCGAACGGGGCACCGACTATCGAAGTTATAAGGAACTCTATCGCTTCTCCGTGGACGAGCCGGAGGCCTTCTGGGACATCCTGTTCCGGTATCTTCACATCGTCCATTCCGCGGGCTATGAAAAGACCGTGGACGATATCCGGCAATTCCCTGGTGCGAAGTGGTTCCCCGGCTGCCGGCTGAACTACGCCGAGAATCTCCTGCGCCACGAAGGGAACGACGAGCCCTGTCTCATCTTCCGGGGCGAGAACAGGGTCCGCCGGGTCCTGAGCTGGAAGGACGTGAAGGAGCAGACCTGGCGGCTCGCCACAGCCCTGCGGGAGCTGGGCGTAGGGCCCGGGGACGCGGTGTCCGCGTACCTGCCGAACCTCCCCGAGACCGTCATCGCCATGCTTGCAACGGCGGCTGTTGGCGGCATCTGGTGCTCCTGCGCCACGGATATCGGCCCCGGCGCGGCCTTCGACCGGCTGGGCCAGGTGTCCCCCAAGGTCCTGTTCACCACAGACGGGTACTACTACAAGGGCAAAGCCTTCGACACCCTCCAGAACGCCGCCCAGGTGGCCGCCCGCATGGAGGACCTCAAAAAGATGGTCGTGGTCCACTATGCCGGAAATGACGAAGCCATTTCAGAGATCCCCAATGCCGTGCGCTATGAGGAGTTTATGGCGAAGGATGCCCCCGCTTCGTTCGACTACGAGCAGCGGGAGTTCAATGATCCCACGGTGGTCATGTTCTCCTCCGGCACCACGGGGAAACCCAAGTGCATGGTCCAGTCCGTGGGCGGGCTCCTCATCAACCAGCTCAAGGAACTGGTGCTCCACCACGACATGAAGCCCTCGGACCGGATGCTTTACATCACCACATGCAGCTGGATGATGTGGAACTGGCAGGCCGCCACCCTGGGGGCGGGCAGCTCCATCGTCCTCTACGACGGCAACCCGTCCTACCCGGATTTGGACGCCATCTGGAAGGTCTTGGAGGAGGAGGGGGTCACTGTCTTCGGCCTCTCCGCCAGCTATATCCACGCTCTCATGGCCGCCGGGTTCAACCCAAGGGAACACGCAAATCTCGAAAAGCTCCGCATGATCTCCCAGACCGGCTCCGCCCTCAGCGAGGAGGGGTTCAGGTTCGTGTACCGGGAGATCAAGAAGGACCTTCACTTCAACTCCATCGCCGGTGGCACGGATATCAACGGCTGCTTCTGCATCGGGAACTTGCTGAGCCCCGTGTACGTGGGCGAGCTGCAGGCCCCGGGTCTCGGCATGAAGATCGAGTGCTACGACGAGAACGGCAAGCCCGTCCGGGACACCCAGGGGGAGCTTGTCTGTGAGATCCCGGAGCCCAGCATGCCAATATGGTTCGCCAATGACCCCGACGGCGAACGGTATCAGAACGCCTACTTCAGGGTCTATCCCGGCATCTGGCATCACGGGGACTACGTGCAGTTCAACAGTGAGACCGGCGGCGTCACCTACTTCGGCCGGTCCGATTCCGTGCTGAAGCCCTCCGGCGTGCGCATCGGGACGGCGGAGATCTACAACATCGTGGAGAAGCTCCCGGAGGTCCAGGACAGTCTGGCCATCGGCCAGCAGTACCACGACGACCAGCGCATCCTCCTCTTCGTACAGCTCGTTCCCGGAGCAGAGCTCACGGAGGAGCTGCAGAAGCGGATCAAAAAGGAGCTTAGGACCAAGGCGTCTCCCCGGCACGTGCCGGCGCTCATCTACGCCGTGCCGGACCTCCCGAAAACCTTCAACGGCAAGAAAGTGGAGTCCGCCGTGACCAACCTGGTGAACGGGCGCCGGATCACCAACCGGGAGGCTCTTGGAAATCCAGAATCGTTGGACTATTTCGAGGCGCTGCTGCCCGAATTGCAGGAATAAAGACGTGCAGGGCCGCCGCCGTTGGGCAGCGGTCCTTTTTGAAAGGAGGAGACCATGATCCGCATCGGCTGCCATCTTTCGCCTTCCAAAGGCCTCCGGCACATGGGGGAGGATGCCCTCAGCATCCGGGCCAACACCTTCCAGTTCTTCCTCCGCAATCCCCGGGGGAGCAAGGCGAAGGCCCTCGATGAAGCGGACGCCGCCGCCCTTATGGCCCTGCTGCGGGAGAGGGACGTGCTGCCCATCGTGGCCCATGCCCCCTACACCCTGAATCCCTGCGCCGCCGATCCACGGGTCCAGGAGTTCGCGGCCATGGTCATGGGGGACGATCTTCAGCGCATGAACGCCTTTCCCGGGAACCTCTATAACTTCCATCCCGGCAGCCATGTGGGCCAGGGACCGGAGGCAGGCATTGAGAAGACCGCGGCCCTGCTCAACGCCCTGCTGACGACAGAGACGCCCGCCACCGTGCTCGTCGAGACCATGGCGGGGCAGGGAAGCGAGATCGGCGGGACATTCGATGAGGTGGCCGAGATCATCCGCCGGGTAGAGCTGTCGGATAAGGTAGGCGTGTGCATGGACACCTGCCACATATTCGCGGCGGGGTACGACATCGTCCATGACCTTGATAGGGTGTTGGAAGACTTTGACAGACATATAGGCCTTGACCGGCTCAAAGCCCTGCATATCAACGATTCCCTGTTCCCCCTGGGCTGCCACAAGGACCGCCACGCCCCCATCGGGGAGGGATGTATCGGCCTCGACGCCCTGCTGGCATTCGTGAACCACCCCGCGCTGACCAACCTGCCCATGATCCTGGAAACGCCCCAGGTGGACCTTTCCGGCTACGCACGGGAGATACGGCTCCTCAGGGGGGAAGCCGTGGACAATTTGTAACAAATCGGGGCGAATCTTGCTTTTCGAATGCGGATTTGCTACTATACAAACAAATGATGCAGGGGAAGGGGGGCTTACGGGAACATGAGCGAAAACACCGGATTTCGCACCGTGAAGGCTCCTTCCAGCGTGGAGCTGATCATCAACAAGTCCCGCTTCATCGGCCAGTGCTTTCCCATTTCCTCGGAGGAAGAGGCGCTTGAAAAGCTTGCCGAGCTCCGCAAAAAATATTGGGACGCCACCCACAACTGCTACGCCTACTCCGTGGGCAAGAAGGGGGAGATCGCCCGATTCTCCGACGACGGGGAACCAGGCGGCACGGCGGGTATGCCCATGATGGACGCCCTTAGAGGCGCAGGCGTCACCGACGTCCTCTGCGTGGTGACCCGGTACTTCGGCGGCATCCTTTTGGGCACCGGGGGCCTGGTTCGCGCCTATTCCCGGTCCTGCGCCGAGGCCATACGGGCCGCCGGGATCGTGCGCATGGCTCCCTGCGACCGGGTGACCTTCTCCGTGCCCTATCCCCAGTGGGCCCTGTTTCAGCAGGAGGCCCGCAGACACGGTGCCGCCCTGGAACCGGCGTATGGAGAAAAGGTGGATTGTATCGCTACAATCGAATCTTCAAAGACAATAGCTTTTTTGGACGATCTTTTCGATCAGAGCGCCGGAACGCTGACGGGGGAGATCACGGGCAATGAGTATCGGCCGCTGGAGGAACATGCGTAAGGGTATAACAGTAAAACTGCATATGCTGATACTGGTCATGCTCCTTCTGCTGCCGGCCTTGCCTGTCTATGCCCAAAACGAGGAGCCCATCACGCTGACTGTGGAAGCCGATCCCGAGTGCCTGCTCAGCGAGGCGGGGGACATGACCTATTTTCGGTTCACGGTGAAGAACAACCAGGACGTGGACTATACTCTCGACAGCCTGACGCTGCAGGGGGACCTCATTTCGCCCAAGCTCATCACGGAAGAGATCACCATCTTGGCCAACGACGTGATCGAATTCACCTTGGAGAACGTGCGCATCGAGGAATCTGAGTTCGACGTGGACCTGTCCTTCCAGTTGACGTGGCTGGCCCTCGAGTACGCGCCGGAGGACGTGGACCACCACTATCCCATCCTCACGGAACATCTGGTGGCGGCTGACCCCATCCGCGTCGAGCGGTTCATCGAGCCCGTCATGACCATCAGCGTTTCCCCGGACATTCTATTGGCCCGGGAAGGGGATCTGGTCACCGTGACCTATACGCTGGTCAACGAGACCAAGTTCGATATGACCAACATCACCCTGCAGGATACCGGCATCCCCCAGCCAGCCATCCAGATGGAGCGTAACGTGCTGTACGCCGGAGAACGGATGGAGGTCAGCACGTTCTTTGAAATGGGGAGCAATACCGTTGAGTTGAACCCCTCAGCCCAGTATACGGTCCGCGGCGTGGAATCCAAGACTGCCGCCCATGAGTCGGTGACGGTGGAGCTGGTGGAGATCGACCTTCGCATGGAGGTGGAGAAGTATCCCGCCACCGCAGAAGGCACCCTGTTCCAGATCACGCTGCTCAACAACGGCACCCATCTTTTGACCGATATCCGGATCGTGGACGAGATCGGTTCCCTCATCGCTTCCGGGATCAATCTGAACGCCGGTTCCGACAGGACCATCTCCTATATGGCGCCGTCCGCCGTGTCCTCCGGCTCCGTCCGGTATATCGCCTTCGAGGCGACCGGGTTGGATTGCCTGGGCGGCTCGGTCACGGCGAAGAGCCCCTCCGCCTATGAGCTGTTGCCCTTCGTGGATTCGGATCAGGTGAAGCTGCAGCTCACCGTCACCCTTGGGAACGCTGCTCAGAACGACGACGGGTCCAACAAGCTTAGGCTGCTGTTCGAGGTGCGCAACGATTCCCAGGTGCCCATCCATAACGCCATCATCACGGAAAGCGATTATTTCAAGGGCATCGTCAACGAATACACCGCTCTCTCCACAGGCACTACCTCCTTTGAGAAGGAGTGCATCGTCCCGGCCGGCACCCGGTCTCTCACCTTCGTATTGACCGCCATGGACCCGGCCCAGACCCAGTACGCCTCGGCCCCCATGACGCTGGACCTGTCCCCGCTGACGGCGCCCAAGCCCACCAATCCGCCTGCTATCAAACCGGGCAAGACGGTGGACACCACCGGCACCATCTACGATACGGATCGGTATGTCAAAACGTTCCGCATGGTATCGCTGATCGTGCTCGCGGTAACGTTGATGTTCCTGCTGCTGTCCGCGATCTTCCGGGTGGCGGAGACGAACATTCGACGCTATCTGCCCAAGGAGCCGCTGACGCGGGCTTTCGGCCCCCGCCGAACGCCCACAGGGCCCGTTACGGTCCAGGAGAGGAAGGATACGATCCACAGCCAGTTCGGATACGTGCAGCCGGCTAAGCTCAGATACATGGATCGGACAGATCGTCTGCCCGTGGTGGATCAGGGGGATGACGCTGTCCCCATCGTCATCAAGGCACCGGAACTCTCCGCCACCAGGTCCACGCCCACCGTCTCCCAGAGCGTGTCCCTGCCCCGACAGGAGGGGGACATCACTGCGGTGCCCGTTCGCAACAAGCCTCGCCGTCCCGTCATGATCTCTTCCGACAGGACCATGACCTTCTCGCCGGTACATGAGGAACAGATAGAGGAGACGCGACGGTTCACGACCACGAACGAGCCTGCTGAGAGCCCTGTTCATGAGCCAGAGCCAGTCTCTCCTCGGGAGATCGAGGTCGGGCCCAAGCCACGGATCGTTCCCCGGAAGCGGCTGGAGATCGTCCACGTCTCTATATCATGATCGAAAACTATATCTTCGACCTCTACGGCACCCTGGTGGATATCCGTACCGACGAATCCACGCCCTCCTTCTGGAGGCGCATGGCTTTGTTTCTATCCCTGCAGGGCGCGGCCTATGGACCTGAGAAGCTGAGGATAGCATATATATCTACCGTGGAAGGGGAGATCGATCGGTGCTCGGCCCGGCGTCCCGACATCCCCAGGGCCCATATCGAGCCGGATATCCTGCCGGTATTCAAAACGCTCTATGCGGAAAAGGGAATAGAAGTCGATGATCTCAGGGCGAGGGATACGGCCCTTGTGTTCCGTGCCCTGTCCATGGTGAAAACCGTCCGCCTGTACCCTCACGTCCTGACCGTTTTGGAAACCCTGCGCAGGCAGGGAAAGGGTTTGTATCTGCTGTCCAACGCCCAGGCTGTCTTCACCATGGCGGAGCTGGGAAAGCTGGGCCTTCTTTCCCGCTTCGACGGGATCGTCCTTTCCTCCGATGCGGGCGTGAAAAAACCGGACAAAGCCATCTTCGAGTATCTGCTGTCGAAGTATGGGCTTCGTCCGGAAGCATGTGTGATGATCGGGAACGATATGGACGCGGACATGGGTGGCGCGGCCTCTGTGGGCATGGCCGGGCGGTTTATCCACACGAATCTGTCCCCGGAATGTCAGCGCCCTCTGCCGAAAAGCTGTCAGGAGATCACCTGTCTTTTGGACCTCATTGTCCCCCGGGAGGAATGAGCCTTCCGTCGAATATCGTCGCGAACCGGCCCCAATCCTTCCAGCCGTTGGCCCCCTCGCTGGTCCAGCGGAGCGTCAACTCACTCATGCCTGATACGGGGATATGGAAGGGCAGGGGAGCGGAATCGGCGTCCATGTTCTTGAATTCAGCGATCAGCATACCGTCCCCATAGACCTGCAGCGTGGCGGAGCTGCGGTAGATATCCGACATTTCGCCCATGGGAAAGGCAACCGTGCCCGTGAAGGCGTCGAATCCGTCCGCCAGCGAGAAGGTCAGACTGCCCAGGTCCGCCCAGAGGCTGTTGGCGTATACGTTGGACCGGGAATCCATAACGTTCTGATCCCGCGCTACGGTGCTCTCGGCTCCGGTCCGGGCATTCCCTGTCTCGTCCCGCTGGATGGGCATATCCACCAGCCAATAGGTGATGGCGGCTCGGATATCCCTGTGGAGGGACCGCATCTGCTCGGAATCGACCCATCTGAGCCCCTCCTCCAACAGGTTACAGGCACCGTTGGGATCGGTCTCCTTCAGAGCCTGGGCCTGAGAACAGATCTCCGCCTCATATTCATGGCGCACCAACTGCTCCAAATACGCATATTCGTAGGCATCCGGAGCCATATCGCGCAGGTCCGCTGCGTATCGGAACGCCGCCTCCGGCCCCTCCTCCCGCAGCAGTCGGCAGGCTTCCTCCACCGTAGCGGCATAGGCCTCGTCGGCCTGCAGCCGACGCACATCTTCAAGAGCATGCAGAAGGTCTTTGTCATCTTCCAACAGCGACAGCCCATCCAGCAGCACCGCTTCGGCAGAAGCATACTCCCCGGCGTTCATGGCCCCTTCGGCCTGGTCAAGGATGCTGTTTTTATATGCGGCCTCGGCCTGCCGCAACCGGTAGGCGGCCCCCTCGTCGGCTATCAGGCTTTGCCGATAGAGGGGGATGGCGCGGGAATAGTCGCTGCCCGCCGCGCTGGCGTCCGCCTGAACGAGGTCGGTCCGCGCCGTTTCCATCTCCTTGATGGCCTGGATCGCAGGCGCGATATCTTCCTGGGGCATATCGGCTAGTGAGAGAGGGGAGAGCACAGCCATGGCGTCGCCGTAGCTGAGCTCGCCTTTGTAATATGATTCTGCCGTTTGGTCCACGTACCGACGAAGCTGTTCCCGGGCAGCCTTGTCCAGCCTCTCGGAATCCCGTATGCCGGAAAGGTAGACCGACTCAGCTCTGTCAAATCGATCGAGATAAAGGTTTATGGAAAAGCGGACCAGCGGGTGCAGCAGGAACGCACCCAGGACCAGGAGCAGCAGAAGCAGCGATATAAGAACGATCCATTTTACCGGTTTCATGGCAGCTCCTTCAGCTCATATACCCGAATGCCGTCCTCAGCATAGAGCAAGGAACCGTTCTCCTCGAAATAGTCCGTATCCACATCGAAGTTGGACCGTTCGGAGGAGCCGATATACACGTACTTCACGCCATACTGCTTGAACAGCTCCCGGGAATCGGCAGGATTTTCGAACATGGCCGTCACGTCCGCCTTACGTTCACCGGTGTCGATGCCGTGATAGTAGAGGAACAGGTCCGGCCCGCAGACGATGCTCCGCCCCGTCATCACGGACACGGCGTTCAAGTGCCAGCTGTAGTCCGTCAGGAACACGGCGTCCGCGTCCGTGTTCTTACGAATGTACTCCGCCGCGGCGATGTCCCCATTGGAGAACATCATGTAGGAGCTGCGCCATTCCCTCAGGATGGTCATGGGCCCGGAGAGGAAAAGGGAGCACCCCAACAGGAAAGAGAGCAGCGCCTGGCTGGCCCAAACGCCCCTAAATCGAGCGGTGCCGTCTCGGGTGGAAAGATGCAGGGAAGCGAACAGCAGGGCCATGCTGAGGCCCACAAAGCCCAACAACAGGTAGATAGTTAATGAAACGGATAGGCTTTGGCTGCCGCTGTCCCGGAGCAGGCGATAGAGGAGGAAGAGGGCCGCGCCGGAGGACAGGACCAGCAGCAAAGCTGCCCAACTGCTGGACTCGTGGACCCTCATGATCTGTATGCAGAGATAGATCAGGAACGCCAAAACGAACAGCTCTGTGTATATGCCGATGACTGGCAGGTACAGGGTGTCGCCGTCAAGATGGGTGAAGGCTGTCAGATAGACGAGGAGCCCGAAGACCGAGGCGACAAGGCCCAGCAGGGAAAGTGCCGACATGCGGACCAGGGGGGAGCGCCCGAACCGATGGGCGAGTTTGTGCCCCAGGACGCCCAGGAACTTGGCGGTGAGGCCACAGAGGCAGAAGAACCAGGCGAACAGGAGCTTGTTGTTGTCGTAGATATTGGGCTGAAAGACCACCACCTCAGCCACCAGCCACAGCACCAGGAAGCCGGAGGCGATGCGCCGATCCCGCTTCGACAGGAGCAGCAACCCAAAGGGCAGCAGCAGGAACAGCCACCCCAGGTTCTTGATGTAGAACCAGAGGAAGGAGTCCACCTCGTTGGCCCAGTTGAAATGGAGGCGCACCATGCCGCTCTCCGACGCCTGCTGGAAGGCGAAGCCGAAGAGCTGCGGCGCGGCCAGCAGCACCACGATACAGCCGTAACAGCCCCACTGCAGGAGCCGCTTTGCGTCGAACTGGCGCACCAGTTCCTGGACGCAGTAGACCGCGCTGACAATGCCCAAAGCGAGGAAGGAGTGGGTGTGGATGAGGGGCAGACCCCCGGCGAAGAGGATCAGGGGCAGCAGGACTTCTTTCCGCTTTTCAAAGGCGAATCGTAAGAGGAGATACAGGCAGGGGAACAGGAACGCCCACCCAAAGAGGGTGGCCCGCTGGGGGATGAGCATGTCCACGATGGGGTTGACCCACCTTAGGCCGATCCGGGGCAGGTTGGTGGGCGTCACATAAAAGTCGTTGAGCAGGAAGCTGAGGTTGCTCGAATACCCGCTTTCGCCGATCAGTGCCCCCACGGTGGAGCTTCCGGCCAGCCGGTCGAAGAAGTAGATGAACCCGAACCCGCCGCCGATGAAGAAGAGATAGGTGGCGAATCGTGCCCGGTCCGCACGTTTGAGCCAGGCGGTAAAGGCGAAGTACACCCCCAGGATCACCAGGCCGTAGGCGTAGAGGGCGGGGAGGAGGTAGGCCCACCGGAGGCTCGCTCCAAACTGGAACAGGGACGCACTGGGTACCTCGCAGAGGAAGGGATAGTTCACCGTGTGGCCGGGGAAGATGCTGTACTCCGGCGGGAAGAAGCCCTGCTCCGCAAGGCTTGAGATGAACCCCAGGTGCATGGCCAGGTCCCCATAGGTGGTCTGGCCCACATACCAGCCGCCCGTTTTGGGCTCCAGGATATGGGTGGAAAAGAGATACGCGCCGACGAGGAACAGGGGCAGCAGCCACAGGAGGGGCAAAAGCTCCCTATAGTCCTTCGCCTTCGCCACAGGTGCTTTTTGTTTCAAAAGCAGGCACAGCAGGGCCAGCACGGCCATCAGTGTGGCTCCCAGGATATGGCTCAGAGTCCCGAAGCCCAGGGCGAAGGAGAACAGGCTGGGCATCCAGATGGACCCGAACAGCCCCAGCGTCAGCCCCAGCCAAAGTCGGCGGGGGAAGGATTCGGTTTTGAACAGGCATCGACCGATCTGGACGCCCGCGACGGCGTAGAACAGCAGATACAGGATGGAAAGGATCATACCGCCTCCCACAGGATTTGCCTGATTATACCACGCCAGCGCCTCCTTGAAAATAGAAAACCCTCCGAAAAGAAGGGGCGGAACGTATCAAATCTGTAAAAAATTATATGCTCTTAAGGCTGCCAAGAAGGGTAT
>JAEIGA010016867.1_pt1 | contig 11112 bp, 7 predicted proteins | sample 9270691 | NCBI WGS metagenome assembly JAEIGA01 (sample SAMN17057246, study PRJNA624740) | gut metagenome | biome: biome; isolation source: fecal sample | host: Bos grunniens | place: China: Xizang | collected 2019 | reverse complement strand
ATTGCTACTAGTGGTTGCTGGCATATAGATTGCAGAATATACGCAATCATGGAATAAACAGTTATCAACAGCTAACTTGTCAATACGACCACCGCACCAATCACCAGCCGTGATAGCATATTCGGTGAAGTTTTTAAACTCGGTTCCCTCAATCGTACAATTCTCAATACTTCCAAGCGCATAAATAGCGACAGGAGTTGTATTCGATCCGTCAAATACGCAGTCATCGATTACTAACGAGTTTACAACAATACCTTCATCTACTTGGATGCAAGCCTTCGCATAATCTTGGAATGCACAATTCTTAAATGTAGCGTTCGCTAAAAGCTTAAATGCATACATGTCATTATCGTCGCTGTTTCCACTCTTACTCTCACTATCAAAAGTGATGCCCTCAAAAGTAGTGGTAGCATTAATATTCATGACCATCCACTGACCCTTAGTCTTGACGATAGGTTTAGCGTCTTCTGCGGCTTTAATGATAAGCCCCTCTTTAGTAAAGTCTAATATACTTGTTAGTTCATACTCTCCATCTGCCAAGACTAGAACGTCACCGGGTTGTACTGGAGAGTCATCCCCGGCTACCCACCATGACAAGCTAGAGTTTACATCATAAGTTTCTGCACTTGCTGCGAAACTACAAAGCAGCATTGCGATAAATAGATAAATTTTCTTCATGTGTATATAAGTTTTCAAATAATTTCATAATTAGCGTGCAAAGTTACAAAATATAAATAAATTTATATTACAGGGAATTATGTTTTACAACACAATTCCAGACAGAGCAATATATATTATTGATTATCTGCCACTTTCCAGTTAAAAGAAAACTAGAAAATCACTTTCGAAACGTTTCGAAATAGAAGACTAATCAACGTCAAACAAGTTCTCCATAAAAGAAAAATCGTGCCCTCTCGGAGCACGATTTATGTATCTTATATCAGCAGACGTGTTTGCTGACGATATGCGGCATAATCGGGTTTATTAGCTAATTGGCGGTGTTCCATCAACGGAATACTTATCCCCAAGAAAAGGCACGTCATCGCAATCGGTCCGCATACATACCAATCTATTCCATGTAATCCGGCATACATAATCCATATACCCCACCAGAATTGGATCTCACCAAAATAGTTTGGATGACGTCCATTTTTCCACAATCCCACATTGCACGTTTTACCGGGATTAGTAGCTCGAAAATCATGAATCTGTTTGTCGGCAATCAGTTGGATAGTAGCAGATGCCACACATACCACACATCCAAACACAATGAACAGTATGCTAATTGTTTCGCCCCATGGGAGCGCTGTGGACGGTGCTTCATATAGTTGCAGTCCTGGTAGCATGGCGCCAAACACCACTAAAGTTGGAACCATATTGAGGCCAAAGAGATTGATCAGATGAAACAGAACAGGATGCAAACTTCTATATTTGGTATATCGCCAATCCTCATGGGCGATTCCCTTGAAAGTAATTGCCCAATTACGTGTCAATCGCCATCCCCAATACCATGCAGCTATCATCAGGAGCACCACGGCCAGCGAGCATGTTTGGGTATAGCACATCCATAACAAGAATACTACTGGTGGAAAGACGCTCCAATAAGGGTCATATACCGATACATTTTCATAGAGTAATCCACCAGCCCACACTACAATCGTAGCCACTACATCTGCACAAAGCAGTGCCCAAATAGGATGAATTGGCTCAATTGATAATATACCAGTGCCTATCAGCTCGCGAAAGACTCCCCAGCCAATAACACCTGCTAACAAATAAATTGCAGTAATTAGTGCTATACTGCACCATTTAGAATAAGTTCGTTTCATATCTCAAAATAATTTTAGAAACAGATACCGAGGCGGACGCTAAAGCTCAGTGCTAAGTTGGGTTTGTAGCTACCCAACCAATGCCATACCTCATAGCCATGATGATAGTTCGTGTCAGCCTTTTGGCCTATTGCATATCCTCCTCCCAACCAAGTATCTACCAGCAAACGTCTCCAGACATACTGATACCCTACTGTAGCGAGGGCTGCACCCGTATGTGCTAGTGTGCGTGAGCCATCGGTTTGGCTGTCATACCAATAATAGGAATAGATCAACTCGGGACGCAGATAAAAACCCCGCAACGACACTTCATTTTTGTCTAGCAGAAAGAACTTATGGCCATAGCGCAGCGTAAAACCCAATGGATGGTTTTTGTATTTGTCGTACCCAGCGCCTATTAAGCTAGCGCAAATCTCGCCACTTTGTTTGGCTTTAGGGAAAGCACGTTCATACGACAGTTTGGTGCTGCCGCTGCACCATGATAGAAAAGTGATTTTCACCGAGTTGAGGTAATCTGGCGACGGTTCTTTTGTAGTATTAACCGCAGCATGTGCTGCCAAGATTGAGCAACACAACAATACCAGTATTAGAACTACAACCCTCATTTAAAAATAGCCATTATCAAAACTGCTGCAAAAGTACAAAAAATAATTAAACTATGCAAAAAAAGATTAAAAAAAGTGTATAATATATATGAATGAGATTCAACAAAAAATCGTGCCTTCCGCGAGGGGGCACGATTTTTTGATTGATGATAACAGAAATGTATTCTGCTACAATAGAACGAGATTAATCACCATAGGTTCCTCCAGATACAGGATCACCAGTAGAGATGAATCCACCACCAGGACTTACCATAAGTACGCTGTTAGCGATTACTTCAATTGCCTCAGTTTGAGGCGCTAAATATACTTTTTTCATATCTTTCTGTTCATTATTTTAGTGTATAGTGTATGGTGTAAGTCTGGGAAGAATGCGGCTTCCGCCGCTATTCTTGCCTCTCGCCTTATAGCCTTATAACCTCATCGCCTTAGAGTTTTTGTCCTTGTACGTTGTACTTAACGCCATCGCGGATGATGATGAGTTGTCCGTTCTCGATGACTTTCACAGGAGTGGCTGTAGTCATGATATCATCAAGACCGGTAGTGCCATTCTCACCATGTACATCCAAACCGATATAACGACGGCCTGGCATTTGTTGAGGAGCACCTGCAGGAATCTCATTCCAAACGATGTATGCACGGTTTGCATTTACATAGCACGTTGCTTCACATTGGCAGATAGCATTATTGGATAAGATGTAATTTCCAGCAGCTACCTCAGTATCATTTGTGAATGTTCCATGGAGACCGTTATGACTACCCGCTTCATCAGCTGTTGTGCCATCGCTGTAAACAGCCACTTCACTAGCAGTAGCACGGAAGATATAAGGAACACCTGCCTCCAAAGTGGTAACACTAGCGAGATATGCTTTGCCTTCCTCTTTACCTACAAACTCGTAAAACTCAGCACCTGTGTAGTTGGTAGAACCGAATGGCAAACAGATAGTACCGTAGTTACCAGCGGCAACTGTGCGGGTGTAATTTTCTGGCTTGAGTGTAAAGTTATATTTGGTTGCATTACCCTCAGTATCAGGTACTGAGATGAACGAAACAACCAATCCATTTCGATTGTATATACCATCACCATAAGCCTGGAGTTGTACATCACCATACCAGATATTATCAAACATATCAAAACTGTAACTACCGTAGTAATTTTCAGTTTCGAGCAGTGTCATCCAGAATGACAGTTCTTCATCACCCGCAGTAACCATAGCCATGTTACCCATAACTTCCAAAGTCAACTTATCTAGAGTAACATCAACTTCCTCTGTGATAACGATCTCAACTTCTTCTACTGCCTGAGCAACATATATTTCAATGCTGTATGTGTTACCATCTTCATCATTAGCAGAACCTTGTAACCAGATAGTACCTTCTTCCTCAACTAGATCTGTAGCTGTACCCATTACGTATACATCATTGATAGTCGCTTCCAAATTACCCATTTGATCTACCAACATGTCAAACGCTACTATCTCATCATTGAGGTAACCCTCACCAGAAATCATATATACAATGAAAGGATCACCTTCTTCTCCCCAGTCTTCTGTCACATACTCAGCATCATTCATAGCGAAGAATGTGTATTCTTGAGCTACGGGCACTATAATATTCATGGTTACATTATAAGTAGTGCCGTTCTCAGAAGTAGCAATAGCGGTGTAAATCTCCGAGTTACTTTCTGCGTCAGCAGTATAAGTTGCTGTTGCGCCGCTGATAGTTTCATCACCTACTGCTAAGTATGCATCTGTATATTCTGTTGTCTCAGTGTTGAAAGAAGGAAGGATAATTTGTACATTACCTAGAGTTGCATCCTCAGCTGTTACATAACGGCGTCCCATTTTGTTAGTAACAGCATCAGTTGTAAGGTCGTATGTAAGAGTTACAGTTGTTGGCTCTTGTGGAGCTTCTTCATAACCAGTCCAGCAGAGGCGACCGATAGATACGCGGTCTTTGTTGCTTGTACTATTATTAGTTGGATGCAAGTTGGTAAATACCATTTGGAAATCACCTGCTACATTGATATTCTCAATAAACTCGGTGTAAACTTGTTCCTTAGTTACCTCATCGTTGTCAACTACGAATGTTTTCACTACAGCATCATTTTGCTTGATGTCCAATTTGAAGCTTACGCCATTGTCTTCGTTATATGTATTAGCATAGCGGATTTTGATTGAGCCGATACCGCCATTCAATACAGGTGAGGTGATAGTACCTACTTTGGTAGTTTTACCATTTATGATAATGTAGTTATTGCCCTCAATTTCTGCTACAGCAGCATTTTCTGCTATCCATCCAGCAGTAGTTTTGCGAAGATCATATTGTGCAGCCACATCCAATGTCTCAAAGTCATCAGAACCTTCGCAATCCTCTGGAATTGCTTTTACCTTAATTATGCATGAAACTTCTGCAGCTTTATAATTATCATCACCGCCAAATTTAGCCGTGATAGTAGCAGTACCTACAGCATCATCCACGAGAGCGATAACACCTTCAGCAGATACAGTAGCCACATCCTCGTTGCTTGATTCGTAAGTGATACCTGAAACAGAGTGAGGATTGCTCAAAGTAGGAGCAGTGAATGCGTCACCAACAATGAGGGTAACAGTTTCTGGATTCCATGCAAGTTCTGCATCTGCCTTAACAGATGGAGTGTGCTTAACCAAATAGCAACCAGCTGCCAATTGGTAGTTTGAACCAAATTTATCCAACTTACCACAAGCTACGATCACATCACCAGCGCCAATTACATCCTCTGAGAATTTCTCATCAGCAGTCTTTTGGAGACGGTAGCATTGGAAGCCATCAGCAAATGTGATTTCGTAGTTACCATATGAACTACTATATTCAACTTCTTGTACAGTACCAGTTACATAAACCAATGTCTCACCATCATAGCAGCCACCATTGTAAACCTCGATAGCTTCTGTACCCGTGTATGGGTTGTCTGCATCGTTAGCTGGGATAGGCAGAGAAATAGTATATATAGCAGAGGCTACAGGGCTTTCGGATTCGCTACTGATAGCGATTGCCTTGATAGTAGTTGTACCGCACTCATCCAGAACGATAGCCTCTGTATATTGTGTGCTTGCAGATGTTGGAGTAGTACCGTCTAATGTATAGTAGATTGTACCTTCATCAGCAGTAATTACAACACTTTGAGCAGTGTTGTATGTACCTTCTGCAACAGAGAAGGTTGGAGCAGCCAAAGCGCCTTGGCAAGTGGTTGAATAATTATCAAAAGAACCTTCTGATGTTATAGAGATGGTGTTAAAACAAAGTTGACCTGCTTTGTCAGAACCATCAGAACCGTAGTTCGCTTTATCGCCAACAGTGAAAGTTACTTCTGTTGCATCACCAGTCCAAGTAACAGTAGCGTCACCGCTTGCTTGCGTAGCGATAGCACCTACAGAAGCTGTGATAGGAGCCAAACGCTTTTTACCTTGCGTACTTAAGTTAAACACAATTGTACTCATCGTATTAGATGCTGAAATGGTAAGAGTACCTTTTGCATATATGCGAACATCTTTTGCAGATGCATTAATAGTAGGTGCAGTAGAACCACTATTCTTTTTTGCTGTTAAAGAATAACCTGTCGCATCAATAGTAAATGTATGAATATCATTTTCAGCGTCATTGTCCACTGCACTTGAAGTGATCGTCACATTTTCACCAACAACACCTGTAGCATATACAGCATACAATGTGTGCTCTTCTGCTGTAAGAGTAAAGTCTGCACCTGGAGCGTATTCTGGAGCAGTAGCGCAGTTAGCGTCAGCACTCCAACCTACAAACATCTTCACACAGTCATTAGCGATAGTTGCAGGCAACTTTGCCTTCTCACCTTGTTTGTAAGTCACTTGACTAAGTTGGTTGCCATTAGCCATCAATGTCAATACTGCATCTGGAGCTTCGCTCTTGGTGTAGTTAGCTACAACTTTCACATCGCTAGCTGGCATAGTGAACTTGTTCTCAACAACCTCGATAGGGTTAGAATAAGCATCTGTTACAGTCCATGATTGGAACACCCAACCAGATTCAACCTCTACGTTCAAAGTAATCTCTGTTCCCTCAACAGCAGAAGATGGGGTTGCAGTAGCTGTACCGTGCTCAGAAGTGATGTTTACAATGTATACAGGATCAAGTTGAGTAATAGTATATGTGCCCGAAACAATTTCAGGAACAGAGTTATAGAGTTTCAACTTACCTACAACTTCTATTTTATCTCCCACTTTAACAGCCTTGTCTACATCAACAGTAGGAGTTGCACGGAAAGCTTGCAAGACATTACCACCATTTCTAGTGTCAGCCATCCAAACAGTAATATTATTGTATTGTGCAGAGTATGCAGTCTCTATTGCTGTTACATAACCTTCTACACGATATTTATCGGTTGACTCAGTTGATGATGTACAGAGTGCTGCAGCCTCAGCGCAAGTTTTTTCGATTACGCTGACTTTGGTATAAGTAGCAGTTGCAACATTACTTGCTACACCATCTTTGACTGCAATAGCCTTAACGGTAGTAGTAGCATTAACAGTAAATGGTGCTGAATATGTAGTGCTTGTTTCAGTAGGATCACTTCCGTCCAAGGTATAGTGGATAGTAGCGCCATCTACAGCAGAGATTTCTACTGTGAAAGTCTCAGTTTCGAACTCTTGAGATGCTGTAAGTGTTGGAGCATCAGGAATATCAGCAGCACCAGCAACCTCCTCATAATACAAAGCTAATGTAATCATTTGAAGGTTTTTATTTGCTACTGTCAAATAATACACGGTATTAACCTCAGTATCTGTCAAGTTATAAGTTTTAGTACCACCCTTTGTATCCCAAGTTTGAGCAGCACCTCCACTAATAACTGCACCACCAGCATTGGTTATTGACACTTGAGAAGCAGTAGATGGAGAGCCTGATCCATTCAATGTACCATCAACTTTTACAAGTTTATAGCCTTTAATAGCAGGGAGGCCTAGTTTATTGCCAGAAGCTAGCATCAAGTATCCACTTGTTTTACTTGTTCCACCAAGATAAATACCATCGCCAGATTTAGTGTGACTAAAAGTATAGTCAACCTCGTCTAATGTATACACATAGTTTCCTGCGGTGGCATTTGCCTTTGCAGCAGGCCAACCAGATGGGTGTGTTACAAAGTCAAAAACAAGTTTCTTTCCTACAAAAGGAGCGACAACATTCATTGTTACTGTTACTTCTGCGGTTTTGCTATCTGCAGCAGAAGCAATAGTAAGAGTTTGAGAATACTCACCGATAGTAGCGGTATTTGCTGCGATAGTGATATTGTCTCCAGAATTGCTTACAGTACCAGTTGCAGTAAATGGATTTGACAAACCGCTGTAATTTACCTGGCCAGTTAAGTTTGCAAAGTTAATAGCAACAGTTTTATTTGCGATAGTAGCACCTTGTTCAACAGTACCGAAGTCAATGGTAGTAGGATTTGCGGTCAAAGAAGCGACCGGTTCTTCGCTACCAGGTTCGTCGCCACCTGCAGTTTCACAGGTAGCACCCCACACAACAAAACGCTCTGTTGTAGAGCTTGTAAATGTTAAGGTTGTCTCTGCTGTTATGTTTTGCAAAGGGATGTCAAATAAATAATCAGCTTCGTCGCCAGATAATGTAAATGGAGTACTGTTAGCTATACCATCATTTGCTTGTAATGCAATAGAAGTTGTGGTAACATTGCTTGTTGGAGTTATGTTTAGGGACAGATTAGTAACCCCTTTCCACGCTGCTGCATATACATGTAACATCGTTGCACCAGCAGGTACAGTTATTTGCATATCACCACCTTTACTACTTGTACCAACTTTGATACCATCTTTTCCATTTACTGTACAAGCAGTTCCATTGGTTCCTGCCGTCATTGTAGCAGATGTTTCTTCTCCCGAATCAGGATCTTCACCACCGCCTTCGCCTGGAGTTTCACTACCACCAGCGGTTTCTGCATTTACACCCCATACGACAGCTCTATAACCTGTAGAGTTCGTTGTTATGGTAATTGTAGTTTCTGAAGTTGTTGCTCCAGAGTTAATATCAATTACTTTATAGTACTTTGATGTCACATTACTTGTCGAACTTATAGTAAATGGTGAATTATCCTTTACACCAGCATCTGCAGTTGATGTAATGCTTGTAGTTCCTAATGTAACACCATTTCCAGCAGTTATGTTGAACGTTGTATTTTTGCCATTCCAACCAGCAACATGTAAATGAATTTTAGTAGTCCCTACTGGGATTGTAAATGTCATTGTACCTGTTTTGCTACTAGTTCCTAATTTCATAGCATCATATTCTGTGCTATTGATTATTACTTTTGCACTAGATCCATTGGTTCCTGCTGTAAAAGTAACATTACTCGTATGAGTAGCTGAATAATCCGCACCCCACGCAGTCCCTGCACCGAGGGTTAGGAGCATTGTAATAATGAAGAGATACTATCTCTTCTTATTAATTGTGCCAAGCGAAGCACATTTAGAAGCCCATTGGGCTAAATTCGTAAAAGTTTTCATAAAGCTTTATATGTTTTGTTATTAATGTTTTTTTAGTGTACAGTGTAGCGACCTACGGGCTGTGTATAGTGTAAAGGCGGGGAGCCTTATCGCTTCGCTCTAAACAGATTTATATAGTGTTATTTTTTACCAGTACCCGAGGGAGGATCAGTTATACGATGGTGTATTCTTCATAGAGTGTATAAAAATGAGTTTGTATAAATTGGTCAAAAATTTTAAATCACTCTTGCCCTTTTCAAACTCTCTAATACTTCCCATGCAATTTGGAGGAGAGATACATATACGGGATTTTGGTTAAAGACAGCTATCTGACCATCAATAATAAATTGCAGTGCTGTCGGCTCGCGGAAGCAACTATATTTGGCAGGTATACGTTTGTCTAAGTGTGCACCACCATCTTTGTCTGCTACGATGTTGATACAATCTTCACGAGATAATTCAAATTTTTGATCCTTAAAGACAATAGCAGTGTACCAATCATTAAAGGATAGCATTTGAGCCCATTTATTTTTACCAAGCAAAGGATGATAATCCAAATTAAGCCCCTTCTCACCATTAGTAACCAGTTTACTCAACAAACCCCCATACACATTTTGTGCAATAAAAGTATGATTGCATATGTTAGCACTAAATGTCCAATAAGAGAAAGAGCCTTCTGGTATACGTGTATCAAGGAAAGAAATCGAATCTTGCCCCAATTGGTGCAAAACAGATTTGGTATCTCCTTTGGTTTTTAATAATGTACGCAGCAGCACAGCCACAAGCACTATAGCAAAGGTATTCCCATTGTCATAGTCATCACATAAACGCTGCAAGTAGGTGATCACTTCGTACCCAAGTTGCTGTATCTCCGCTTGTGTACGAGGTACATTTTCTATTTGCGTCTGCTTTGCCATTATCAATTATCCTTTGTAGGCTTGCGCCTCACGATGTTTAAAAGTTTCAATGTTTCAAAAATAGGTTGTCTCTCGATCTTCCTTCGAAGATCTCTCGGTCTTCTCTCGGTTGTCTCTCGGTTTTCCTTCGGTAAGATTCCGATCAGGTTCCGATGAAGTCCCTATCAAGTTCCTATGAAGTTCCTATCAGGTTCCTATGGAGATAGGTGGCATGTAAGGGGCATACTATAGGCAAAGCCGTGGTGTAGGGTGTAGAGTGTAAAGGCTGGGGCCTTATAAAAAAGACAGAACATATGCCTATACATATTGTTCTACCCATTGGGGAATTTCATCTTCCTTATACCTTAACTCTCCCGTAGCCCCATCATACTCCGCTATCCATTTATGCGAACTTTCGCTATTATCAAATATATATGCTCTATCAGACAACAAGATTGCCTCATGCAGATTACGCAACGACCTTTCATAACGTGATTTGATTTTGTCTTCTGGCACATTATGCCCTCCCCTCATCACACGCGTTGCTACACGACCAACATTAATCTCTGGCGAAGATGTTGATATATAATAAAGATAAATGCGATAACCTCGCTCCCGTGCCGCACGCATAAAATCCAACTTACTCTCATGCGACATTACCGTTTCTATGGTAAATGTAATATCTTTTTTATTTAGTAGCAACAAACCATTTCTAATGTAGGTCGCTACATAAGACGCCAAATACGAATCTACTAAATGAGCATCTAGTACAAATAACTTCTTATCAATATATCGCAATTTATCTACACTACACTTTCCCCCTTTCAAGTCCACAAAAGACTGATAATCTGCCTGAAATTTTCCCCAATCAAAATCTTCTACACCGTAAGACTGTATATTTAGATATTGCTCCTCTCTTAATTTCTTTTCTATCTCATCCGCATTCACGAACACACCCCATTGAAACTCTTTTTTTTGCACAAGAGTTTTATAGACAGAAGATTTTCCAGACCCATTAGGTCCTGCTAATATACGCAAACGTTTACCCATTAATTATTTCAACAAAACAACTTTCTGAGTCACTTTTACCTTAGGAGATACTGTACCGATTGCTATACTCTCCCCATCCTTCACACAATAAATAACATCCCTGCGAACCACCGTAACAGGAATATTGGCTTGCCTAGCAGTTCTATAGGCTGTAGATTGCTTTCTTTTAGCCATCTGATTAATCGCCTTGTGTTCTTTTCTTTCCGCAGTACTCATAATCTACAAATAT
>JAEIGA010016866.1_pt1 | contig 11112 bp, 9 predicted proteins | sample 9270691 | NCBI WGS metagenome assembly JAEIGA01 (sample SAMN17057246, study PRJNA624740) | gut metagenome | biome: biome; isolation source: fecal sample | host: Bos grunniens | place: China: Xizang | collected 2019 | reverse complement strand
GTATGCTCCCATCTGCGCGCAAGCGCGTTGGTTTGTATAGAGAATACATCCATGCAATAACTATCTTCTTGACCTTTCTCAGGCAAGAACGGACTGGCCGAGAAATGGCGATGAATGGGTTCTGTAAACTCCACTTCCGTTTCTATCGGCGCCACATTAACCAAACGGTAATGCCCTTCCTGGTCTTTGGTAAAGTTCGTATTACGCTGCCTATCTATGCGTAGGCGCTCCACATCTATCTCCTGCACTATCATTGAACTTGCGCGTTGGAAACGTTCTCCTTCAGACAACAAAACTCCGTTCTCTGCTATATAGGTACTACCCGAGAAGACCACATCCGTAGAAGACTCACCAACGCCAGAAGAAGTATATATATATCCACAATGTACACGCGCCGACTGCTGCGTAATCATTTGCCTACGGAAAGCATGTTTTCCCACCACACAGTTGCTACTGGATAGATTGAATATGAGTTCAGCTCCTTGGATAGCCAATTGGGTAGATGGAGGAAGTGGGCTCCACAAATCCTCGCACACCTCTATTCCAAAGGTATAATTGCGTGTAGCGAAAATCAAATCCACTCCAAAAGGCACCTCTCCACTCCATAATTCCACTTTAGGTATGCGAGGAGCAATAACACCTGCATTCGATTCACGAGTAGCACGTCCACTGGTGAACCATCGTTTCTCGTAGAACTCACCCGTATTGGGCAGGTTAACCTTTGGGACCACGCCAATTACTTCTCCATCAGTCATCACAAAAGCACAATTGAATAAATCATTACCCACCTTAAGCGGAGCTCCGACGAGCACAATAAGAGACTTGCCGCGCGTATAAGCGCACAGTTCCTCTAATTGTTTCATACAATTCTGTTGCAACTGCTGTGTAAAAAACAAATCTCCACAAGTATATCCCGTGAGAGTCAACTCAGGAAAACAGATTATCTCCACACCCAAAGCCAGCGCCTCGTCTATCTGAAGCTTAATCTGCGAAGCATTATAGACGCAATCTGCTACACGCATGGTAGGAACGGCTGCCGCCACACGAACAAAACCAAAATTTGTATTCATACTCTAATCAAATAAATAGCGTGCAAATTTACGAAAATTATCGCACATACACAAAAAAAACACTAATTTTATCATTTTTTTTTCAAATTATTTGGTCAATTCAAAAAAAAGCAGTACCTTTGCACTCGCTTTTGAGGAGATGTCCCATAGCAAGTTCCTTGGTGCTATCGTCTAGTGGCCTAGGACAACGGCCTCTCACGCCGTAAACCCGGGTTCGATTCCCGGTAGCACTACAAGAAAAAGGAACTTTCGGGTTCCTTTTTTGCTAATCTATATAATATACATATCGTTTACCTTTGCAGCCGGTTGTGATACAGCCTGTGTTTAAGAGTATCAGTATCTTTGTTTTTTTTGTATCATGAGAAAGTACCGGTTCATATTCTTATCATTTTTAGTAATCTATTTCCTTACCCATTCCATTTCCGCATATGCCGTTCAAGGAAAACGCATGGTTTGGTCCAAGACCCCAAACAAGCGCACTGGCCTATACACTACTCGCAACCCATATACTAGCAATGGCTTCTTCATTACAGCCAACGCCATGTATTATTTTGGGGATGTAGATAATGAGGGAGTTGCTTTCAATGGTGGTTTTAACAAGGAAAACCTCAGTTATGGCGGTTCGCTTATTATAGGTTATATAATGCCCATTGGTAACCACACGAATCTTCGCTATTCTTTTTTAGGCGGAACACTTAGTGGAAACAACAAAGCCAAGTTTGACCTCCTCACCCCACCTCGTAAAGATTATCGCAAATTCCAATCTTTCATTCTCCAACCATCCGTAGGTGTTGAATACTATCCTTTCTCTCGCGCCGGTTTCTTTCTATACGGAGGTGTAGCTTTTACAGCAAGTATCATCAGCAATTTTGAATTTTGGTACAACAAAAGCACACCAAGCGGAAAGGAACTTATACCTTTGCGCGGCAACACATTCGGATTTCTACCAATGTTACAATTGGCCATTGGATACAATTGGCAACTGAACCGCTCTTGGAGTTTGGGAATAGAAATGATGATACAAGAAGGTGTTGTTGACACCCACTATATGAATTTGGACGCATATCCTCTCGCTCCTTCTCAAAACAGCGAAGGCATATCTATGGGCGGTAGTTTTGGAAGTTATGTTGACCGTTACGGCAAAGAACAAATCAGATGGAACGATGGTTGGTATCATTTAGGTATCACCATCATATATAGTTGGTCCGATTGCGAAAAATGTAATGTTATAGACAACTATTACAGAACTAAAGGTCGTAGATAAGTTTATTGCTTCGGCACAGCAGCATAAAACTCTACCTCTTCACTTCCGGTATTAATCAAACTATGCGCATATCCATTAGGACAATAAGTGCATTGACCAGCTTGTAAAACCTTTTGCTGGTTGTCTTCCAACAAAGTAGCCGTTCCGTGTACCAAAAACAGAATTTCACAATTTCCTTCATGCGTATGCAGACCGATAGATGCACCCGGCGCTAATTTACCATGCATAATGCGCATATTCCCATCCCAATACATCTGTACCTCAAAAAATCCTTCTCCTCCCTTAAAATTAGGCAATTTCTCAAAGGGTAAAGTATTAAAATCAATTATCATACCATTTATTTTTTAGTAGCCATATAGATTGAACTTCCGCCTGATTTTAAGACGCGAAACATCTCCGTCAATGCCTCATCTAAATTTTGGAAATATCTATTTATTGAACTCTTACCAGATTCATTTTTTGCACAGCTATGAGCGCATTGCCATCAGGCCCTGCTTCTGGCATTTCAGAAGTTAGTTGTAATTCCGTCTTTGTTAGTTTTGTGATAATCATTTTTGGCTGTTCGTCAGGATTCATTCCTAATTGTAGGTATATCTCAGAGCCTACTTGTGAATAATTCATTTTTTGCTCTGTAACCTCTCCCTCGTACACATCTATCATTTTCATAACGCCATCAGCAGTAAATTCTACATAGGTAATATAGTCCTCTTCATACGAAAAATCATCGAACTCCTTATCCACCAATTCTCCATTCATATAATATTCATATTCAGAAGAGACCCATTGCCATTTACCGATTATCGTTTCTGGCTCAGAACGCTCACATGAAACAAAACAACAAAGTACTAAACAAGTGAATAAATAAACTAATTTCTTCATAATTCTCATTGGCCGTTATATCCCATTGCCTCATCGGTTTATGTCATTATAACAATACGATCTACAAAACTTTGATGATAGTAGGCACTAATTATCCATCAAACAACGGCACGGAAATTTCCGAGTATTAGAAGTTAAATATATTCTCACTCCGAGTTCTAAGCCCACAGAGACGGGTAAGAACTTACCAGATGGCACATTTGTTTCCCATAATGAAACTGCTATTGGTATAAAAGGATGCACTTGTGCTGCTTCTTCCGTATTGGTTCTAAACCCAAGTTCTTGATTATCCTCAACACTCCCCATAATATTTCTTATTCCACACGAAGCATATAGATTTGAAAAGAAAGAAACCTTTTGCCCTATTGGTACCGTCACCCCAAGCTTGGCAAAAGCTATCATTTGGTGTTCTATACCTACTTGTCCTCGTCCTGATAATTCTTCGGTATAAAAACCATGGTTGGGTATATCCGTCAAAGTGAGTGCCCATTGGGGATAGTATCCAACATGTGTAACATTACCTTCAAATGCCGTTTTTTGCAGGAATGGATACGCATATTTAACACCTACTTGTGCAGAAAGGTTCAATGCTGAGTTAGTAGGAATAAAGAAATAAAGCGCTAATGGCACTTCTACATAATATAGTTCTTGAGTATCATGCCACATATTGACATTAGCATAGTGGTTATATTTCTCACCATCCGTATCTGTCACGCCTATCCAAGTTACTTCTCCATTCATGCGCGCATTGGCACCGTAGCGGCTCACATCTGCGCCTATTCCTACACCCACATTGGGATGTAAAAAGAAACCATACCCTACATGAAAAGACAAACCATAACTACCCATTTGTTTCGCATCTAATGTGATAGGAGTGCCTTGCAATGAATAAGTGATTGTACTCCAACCTCCCCCTGCTGAAAACTCAAAAAAAGAGTCTCCGCGTTGCTGCGCCTGTCCTGTAAGCAGACATATAAGAAGAGATACAAACAAAACTATCGTTTTACGCATCTTTTTAAATGTTTTATTCCACTATCAATGTTCGGCAAATGGGCTGATTTTTTGTATCTAACACCTGTAATATATAGCAACCAGCAGGCAGATTCACCACGAACTCTACACCTTTATATTGCTCTATCTTATGACCCATGGCATTATATAGGATTAAGAGTGGTTCTTCTTCTCCTGCTCCTACTACATGCACAGGCATGTTCCTACATACAGGGTTTGGATAGAGTTGAATATTTTGCTCATTTCCCGGGTTCAAATCGGCACTCCGTGTAATTGCTTCAAATGCATAAGCACAAGAATGAACTTCTGTTCCATCTGCACAGAAAGCAACTGCATGATATTCATGTCCATCACCTTGCATAGATTGACCTGCAGTATAATAATACTGCTTTGTCTCCCCCTCCAGCGCTTGCCCATCTCTGTACCATTGATATGCAACAAAAAGACTATCTCCATTATCCACAAAAAGCACATCATTCCATTTGCGGTAGATTAAATCTGTACAAGGTTCTGCTGGCGGTGTACAATCAACCACATTGACGATATAATTATCTATCTGCAAATCCGTTGTACATGTATAAGTCTCCGTTCCTTCCACCATTCCTAGTATCAAAATCATCTGCGTTGTATCTCCAGTATTCCACATCCATGGACCATTTTCTGCGCCTTTTAAACCAATTGAATCACCAATACATATTTCTATCTGCGGATGGTTTATCACCGTCGGCTCCACTACAGGTGGTTCCACTACAGGTGGTTCCACAACGGGAGGCTCTTCAACTGTACAAACACCCCAGATAACACCTACTGGTTGCTGAAAAACCACTTCTCCGGGCATAAGTACATAAAGAGGTGTATAGAAATCGGGATCGGTAGTAGAAATAATGGTACAAGTTATTTTCTTGCCATCAGGACTCAATACATAACGACCATTAATATTCATCTGATAAGCCTGATTTCCATTCACATGACAATGGCTTCCGCCTAATCCTGTCATTATTTCATCACTCTCAATAGTAAGTACATAGGTATTAGCCGCTGTTTTTTCGCAAGAGACATAGATGGTATGCCCAGCTGCCGTTACTGGTTTTCGGCAATAATTACCAGAAGCGGCATTAGTTGTAGCACATGTCACTGTCGTATAATTATCCGAAACATTTCCTGCATAATCTTTCGCCCAAATGGTAAAAGTATAAGTAGTATTTGCATCTAATCCAAAGATTGTTAGCACACCATTTGTAGCTTTTACATCCTGAGCATTTGCCAATGTTCCATCCATTGAAACCATATAATGATTAACAGGATTAGATAGATTATCTGTGGCTGTCACATAGAGTGAAATACTTCCAGCCGTAGATGTGCCGCATGTAGCGGAACCCATTACAGGCTTTTCCTTATCTTGTCCAAAGATAATATCGTCTATATACACCGTTGAACTACCTAATCGGTCAGGCATAATATAAATGAATTTTATACCACTATTATGACAATGAGTAACACTATACTCCACTTTCTGCCATTGTCCCGTTTTAATAGTACCATTCGCTGCATAGTTTCGATCTCCATCTATAGCAAGTGGTGTTAAATCCAAATACGCAAAATCTGTATGTCCATCGTCATCTATATCCACCGTTTTCAATTGCGGCACATTAGCATTGGCCTCGCGATACATAAGAAAACTCACCACATCGTAACCAGTTACCGACTCTACACCATACAAGGCATTCATGAATGTCTCACCTTTACTAATTTCATTAAAAATAGCGCCTCCCCAGTTAGCGCCAGCAGGCGAAACTATTTTAAGCACTGTATTACTGGTATTTAACCCCGTTTTGTAGGGGTTAGCAACTACACTAACCATTCCACCACCATCAGGAGCGTGAAACTGAGAAGCAGGCAAAACTGTAGGAGACTCAAAATCACAAAATAAATGCGGGTCATCTGTCGGATTTACGGCTTGCACATGTGTTGTAACACAAAGAACAAGAGTTATCAACACAAAATAAATAGTCTTTCTCATATTATTAGATATATATTCGTCCGCAAAGATAGTATAAATAAATTAAATATGCAAATTTTTATGGTATATATTCATAATTTTATGCAAAAACTGACATTTTGGCAGGTTTTGATATACTAAATCTTATAATTTTGCTTTTGGCATAAAATTTGCAACATTTCATAATGTAGGTAATATACCTTTATTAAGCACAACATATAAAAAGACAAATACTATGAGCAAAATTCAACCATTAGCAGACCGCGTGTTGGTTAAACCAGCGGTTGCAGAAGAGAAAACAATTGGCGGTATTATCATCCCTGATAGCGCCAAAGAGAAACCACTTCGTGGAGAAGTGATTGCCACAGGCGAAGGAACTAAAGACGAGAAGATGATTCTCAAAGAAGGCGATTGTATTTTATATGGCAAATATGCGGGTACCGAATTAGAGTTCGACGGCGAGAAATACCTTATCATGCGCCAAAGCGATGTACTTGCAATCGTAAAATAAACCCTACACATTAAACATCTAACACATTATGGCAAAAGATATAACTTATAATGTAGAGGCGCGTGAAGCCCTCAAGCGCGGTGTTGACCAATTGGCCAACGCAGTAAAAGTAACACTTGGTCCTAAGGGACGCAATGTGATTATTGACAAGAAATACGGTGCTCCACATATCACCAAAGACGGTGTGACTGTAGCGAAAGAGATTGAACTAAACGACGCAGCAGAGAACCTTGGCGCACAATTAGTGAAGGAAGTAGCTTCTAAGACCGGAGATCAAGCCGGTGATGGCACAACCACTGCTACCGTCTTGGCACAAGCTATTGTGAGCGTAGGACTTAAGAACGTGACGGCTGGCGCTAACCCACTCGACCTCAAACGCGGTATTGACAAAGCCGTTGTGGCAGTGGTAGAAGAAATCAAGAAAAACGCAGTGGTGGTGGGTAACGACTTTGATAAGATTGAGCAAGTAGCTACCATCTCCGCCAATAACGACGCCGAGATTGGCAAGTTGATTGCTGACGCAATGCGCATGGTTAGCAAGGACGGAGTAATCACCATCGGCGAGGCTAAAGGTATGGATACCACTATTGACGTGGTACAAGGAATGCAGTTCGACCGCGGATACATCAGCCCATATTTCGTAACCAACACCGAGACAATGCTCGCTGAGATGGACAAACCATATATCCTCATCTACGATAAGAAGATTAGCAATTTAAAGGAATTACTTCCTGTGTTGGAACCCGCAGTGCAGAGTGGTCGTCCATTGCTTATCATTGCCGAAGATGTAGATAGCGAAGCTCTTACAGCATTGGTAGTAAACCGTCTGCGTGCACAGTTGAAGATTTGCGCAGTGAAAGCTCCTGGTTTTGGAGACAGACGCAAAGAGATGTTAGAGGATATAGCTATCCTAACAGGCGGTACCGTTATCTCAGAGGAGAAAGGTATTCAATTGAGCCAAGCCACTATTGAGATGCTCGGTACGGCAGAAACAATCAACATCAGCAAAGAGAACACCACTATCGTTAATGGCGCTGGCAATAAAGAGGCCATTGCGGCGCGTATTGGTCAGATCAAAGCACAAATAGCAGCCACCAAATCCACCTACGACAAAGAGAAACTACAAGAGCGCTTGGCTAAGTTGGCTGGTGGCGTAGCACAACTCAATGTAGGTGCTGCCAGCGAGGTAGAGATGAAAGAGAAGAAAGACCGTGTGGACGACGCTCTCTCTGCTACCCGCGCTGCTATCGAAGAAGGTATTGTACCTGGCGGTGGTGTGATGTATATCCGCGCACAGAAGGCTTTAGAAGGACTGAAAGGCGAGAACGAAGACGAACAAACAGGCATTGAAATAGTGAAACGCGCTATCGAAGAACCATTGCGCCAGATTGTTAGCAACGCCGGTAAAGAGGGCGCCGTGGTAGTAGATAAGGTGCGTAATGGCGAAGCCGACTACGGATATAATGCACGCAAGGACACCTATGAAAACTTATTCGAAGTGGGCGTAGTGGATCCTGCTAAGGTAACCCGCGTAGCATTGGAGAACGCTGCTTCTGTGGCAGGTATGTTCTTGACCACAGAGTGCGTGATTGTAGATCATCCAGAAGAACACCCTGCTCCTGCTATGCCCAACCCAGGCATGGGCGGAATGATGTAAACCGACCACTGACAACTGATAACTGACAACTGATAACTACAAAAAAAAGGAACTCGTCGAGTTCCTTTTTTGTATCAATGCTCTAATGTAGCTTGTATTTGATTTACATGTTGTCTTAGTACTGGATCATACTCTAACTGATCTTTGATGTATGAGATGGAATGCAGTACAGTGGCATGCGTGCGTTTTCCTACTCGTAGTCCTATTTCCACTAATGAGTTATTGGTCATTTGCTTGCAAATATAGAAGACGACATGCCTTGCATGTGCAATCTCTTTGGACCTATTTTGCGATACAACAGCTTTCTCTGGCAAGTTATAATGCTCACACACAGCTCCGAGCACATCCGCGATAGAGGTTTGTTTGGGTTGGATAGCAACTATATGACTTATTACTTGCTCTGCGAGTTGTATATCAATCTCTCTTTCCACCAATGTGGAGTGTGCCAGTAACGACGCCAATATACCTTCAAGGTCTCGCACGGAATTGCGCACATTATGAGCGATAAAATCCACCACCTCTTCATTGAGTTCTATACCATCTCGGTGCATTTTGCTGAGCAATATATTTCTTCTGAGTTGGTAATCGGGTTTGGTTATCTCTGCCGATAATCCCCATTTGAATCGGGTGAGTAGTCGTTCTTCTATATCTCTGAGTTCTACAGGTGGTCTATCGGATGTAAGGATGAGTTGCTTGCGGCTTTGTTGTAGGTAGTTGAAGATATGGAAGAATGTATCCTGTGTACCTTTTAGGCCTGCAAAATACTGTATATCATCTACGATGAGAACATCTACTGACTGGTAGAAATTGAGGAAGTCAGGTATTTTGTTATTTGTTCTTGCGTCTTGGAACTGAAGTTTGAATGTATTCGCGCTAACATAAAGAACGCGCGCGTGGGGGTTGTATGTTCTCACTTGGTTTCCAATCGCATTAGCAAGGTGTGTTTTTCCTACTCCACTTCCTCCGTATATGAATAGTGGGTTGAAGGCAGTGTATCCAGGTTGTTTAGCGATGGCTATACCCGCCGTGCGTGCCAATTTATTGGGTTCTCCCGCGATGAATGAATCAAAGGTGTATTGATTATTCAATTGCGGGTCAAGGTTATTTGCAACCGCCACTTGCTGCATAGGCAGCTGCATTGTAGGCGCAGCGGAGGTATTGGAAGGAAGCATGGTAGTTGCGCCAGAGGAGGCGTCTATGAGTGCTCTATATTCCAATCTTGTTCCTTGTCCAAAGACGCGTATGATAGCAGCAGAGAGGAGCTGAATATAGTTCTCCTCGATGTATTCTGCCACGAATTGCGATTTGACTTGCAGTACCAATAAGTTGTTTGCGAACTGCAATGGCACAATGGGCGCGAACCATATTTGGTAAGCGCTTGGGGTCAAGTTATCAGCCAAGATGGTCTGACACTGTTTCCATTGCTGTTGCAGTGCATTGTTCATTATATTAATTATTATTGGTAGTTAAAATTCCTTATGATTTACGCACAAGGATTTGAAATCGAGTGCAAAGGTAGTACATTTTTTTTGAATGAGCAAATTTTGCATATTTGCACTCAATGACGGAACTTTTTAATTGCCTAATTCATCGCAAGTTACACACAAACACCTCATTTTCAGCATTTTAGTTAAGTTATGAACATATAACTCACTGATATATAGGCAGTTTGAAATACGCAATAGTTAGTTATATTTTTGTGTAAAAAAAGTGCATAACTATTTGATTATATGCGTATTAAACAATGTAGAAAATTATTTTATTTTAGAAAATCTACAAACAAACCCACTCTCACTTTTGTATGTTTTCTACAAAACTAATTATTTTCCAAAGACGGATATATTGATGTACTTTTTGGGTTGTTTCTTAATATCTGTGATGAGTGAGTCTGCGGAGAGTATTGTTGCGTCTATATGCTGATAAAGCGTGGTGTCGTATAGTAGTTTACCGATTGTTCCTTGCTGTGTTTGCACATCGTTAATGACGGTATTTATTTTAGCGATGGTGGTATCTAACTGACTGATTGTATGCTTTATATCTGCTTGTTTGATATCTGTAGTGATTGCATTCATATTAGCCAATGTAGAGTCGGCATTATGGATGATAGAAGGCATTTGTTGTTGCGCAATGTGTTTCATTTCGGCAGAGACAGCGGTAAGGTCTTGCGCGATAGTATTGAGATTATTGAGTGTTGATTTGATATGATCTCCTTGTATTTGCGATTGGAGTTGGATGATGAGTGAATCGATGTTCGTAACTGCTTTATTGACATTTACAAGGAGTTGTGTTTGTATAGCGTCCATTATTCCTGGTTGGTAGGTGGTAGGAAGTGTAGAATGAACTGGTAGTATTTCTTGATTGGTAGCCAGTTGTAATTCGATAGCCATACCTCCCATGATGCCATCTGCCACGAGCGCCATAGTTGTTCCTTGTGGCAGTGCTACATCTTCGTTGATAGATATATAAACCGCGAATGCGGTATCTTGTGTATAGTCATATTCGATTAGGTCCACTTGTCCCACTTTGTATCCGCTGATATAGACAGGACTTTGCTGTTCGAGTCCGTGTAGGTGCACAAACTTTCCTTGATAGGCATTGGTAGGTGTAAAGATATTTATTCCTTTGAGGAAGTTAAATCCGAAGAATAATAGGAAAAGGCATATTATTGTTAGGAGTCCTACTTTTATTTCGCGTGCGTATTTCATAGGTTGATCTATTTAT
>JAEIGA010016865.1_pt1 | contig 11112 bp, 12 predicted proteins | sample 9270691 | NCBI WGS metagenome assembly JAEIGA01 (sample SAMN17057246, study PRJNA624740) | gut metagenome | biome: biome; isolation source: fecal sample | host: Bos grunniens | place: China: Xizang | collected 2019 | reverse complement strand
TCATTGGCATGACTAGCATAGTCTATCTTACCTCCCTCTGCCATGATAAAGAAACGCTCGTACTTAGATAAATGGGCGATAGATAGTTCTACGATTTGACTTAAACAAAGGTCTGTTTCTGTTTGATCAATTGCATAAGGAAGTGCGCCTGCACGTTTGCTGCGGTCACTCAATTGTCCTTCTGGTACAACAATCAGCTTAGTTTTTTGGATTTTTTTTAGTCCATCATAGTATCCTTCTGCTAGCGCGTAACCTTTTTGCTCTGCTAAATCGTATAGGTTGGGAGCTGATACCTGATCTTTATTTACTGGACGAGAGAAACCTGCACCTCCAAAAAAGTCAAAATCTGATTCTGTAAGTTGTGTGCCGATTTGGTAATAGTTATTGCGTGAGACTGCATGTGCATAGTGTGCGGAAGGGGTGGCGTGATCAATAGTCACGGTAGTCATAATGCCTATTCCCCATGCTTGTTGTTTCAGTTGCGAAGCTACACTGAGCACTATTGTGCTATCATAATCCATGCCGATGACACCATTATTTGTCTTCTTGCCACTTGCCAGACAAGTTCCAGAGGCTGCAGAATCGGTAATCCCATTAGACTTAGAGAAAGTCGCAACTTGACCAGAGTATGGGAATGTGGTCATTCTTAGGGCTTTTCTACCAATATGACCTTCTAGTTCTGCCAAATACATCTCTGTGGATAATACTTGGTGAGAACCCATACCGTCTCCAATGAACATGAAAACGTACTTAGCCTGAGCTTGCAGAGCAAGCGAAAGTACGAGACAATATATTGAAATGATGATTTTACGCATAATGTGTTTTGGCTTGGTATTGATGGGGTTGTTTTATATGTCTTAGTCTTGTATATCTTCCAATAAGTCTGGGCGTCTTTCCATTGTGTGACGCAGACTTTCTTCGTATAGCCATTCTTCGATTTTTGCTTGATGTCCTGAGAGTAGTATTTCAGGCACTTTCCAACCATTGTATTCAGCTGGACGTGTATACACACCTGCTTCTAAAAGACCATCTTGAAAACTATCGCTCAGTGCACTTGTCTCGTCTCCCATCGCTCCTGGTAGAAGACGAACAATAGCATCTGTCATTATAGCCGCAGGCATCTCACCACCGGTTAGTACAAAATCGCCAATGGTATATTCCTTGGTGATTAGGTGATCTCGCACACGTTGATCTACACCTTTGTAGTGCCCGCATAGGATGATGATGTTTTCCTTGAGAGAGAGACTATTGGCTTCTTTCTGAGTGAATCGTTCGCCATCTGGGGCTGTGAAGATGATCTCGTCGTAATCTCTTTGACTCTTAAGGTAATTTATAGCACGGTCAATAGGTTCTATTTGTAGTACCATACCAGCACCAAAACCGAAAGCGTAGTCATCAATCTTACGGTGTTTGTCCAAGGTGAAGTCGCGGAGGTTATGAACATAGATCTCTGCGATACCTTTGTCTTTGGCGCGTTGGATGATTGAGTGGTTGAGTGGTGATTGCAATAGTTCTGGGCATGCAGTCAGAATATCAATTCGCATATTGTAAGACTTTTTTGTGCGGTTTAACCGCTAGAATTTTACTATTTAGATCGCTATTTCATATGGTTATGGTACAGGGTCGTAACCACTACCGCCCCATGGATGGCAACGCATGATACGCTTGATACCTAACCATGTGCCTTTGAAAATGCCATATTTCATCACTGCTTCTACCATATATTGACTGCATGTCGGCGTGTACCTACACGAGGGTGGTGTGAGAGGGGAGATACAATGACGGTAAAAGTATACCGGAAGCAAAAAAATATGTCTAATCCATCTTTTCATAATTGGCAATCTTCTTTAGAGCTTTGCGCATGGCTTTTTCTATGACTGACATTCTTTGTTGCTCTTTGTCAATATAATTGAATGCAATATGGAATTGTTGCTTTTGTGGTAACATGTGCTTGTTCAAGCGATATGCTTCACGCATGAGTCGTCTCAAATGGTTGCGGTGTACTGCACGGCGAAAGAGAGCTTTGGGTGCCCATATCAAAACACGCGTACACAAGTCCTCCACTGGAAGTAGGGTGATGCGCATAGGCCATACTACAAACCGCTTTCCCTCTTTGTAAAGGTGTTCGATAGCGTATTTGCCGCAGAGTTTTTCGGATTTTGGAAACGACGCATCCTGCATGCTGCTAACAATTATTCTTGTTTCTCTAAATAATCTTTGATGGCAGAAGTGATACTTGGGTATTTCTCTGTTGGTGCCTTAATGTCTACGCGGAAACCGGCCTCTTCTAGTGCAGCTGCAGTGTTGGTTCCAAAACATGCAATTACGGTATCACCTTGTTGCCAATCAGGAAAATTCTTGCGAAGTGCCGCAACACCAGATGGGGTGAATAGTGCAATCATATCGTAGTCAAAAGGTTTATCAGCTGGCCATTGGGTAGCCACTGTACGATACAAAATTGCTGGCTTGACTATGATATTGTTTTTAGCGAACATATTGATGTCATCATCGTTATGTACGTCTGAGAGTACCATCAAGTATTTCTCTTGTGGGCGACGATGCATAGCGGGAAGCAAATCTTCAAAGCGGTTATTCTCTGCAGTAAAGACCTTGCGTTTACGATATTGGATGTACTTTTGCAAGTAATTGCCTACGGCTTCCGAGATGCAATAGTAATGCATGCTTTCGGGTACGGAAAAGCGCGTCTCTTCTGCCAGTCGGAAAAAGTGGTCAATACCAAGACGTGAGTTGACAATGATAGCCGTGTACTCCTCTAGGTAAATGTGTTGGTCGCGAAACTCACGAACGCTCAGTCCCTCTACTTGAATCAGCTGCTGAAAGTCACATGTCACCCCGTAGGTGCTTGCCAACTCGCTGTAAGGGTTACGATCGCTTAGTGGGCGAGGCTGAGATACCAAAATTTTCTTTATTTTTTTCATTGTAAAATGTGTTTAAGCCAGAGTATGCATCCTGCTAGAGGGATAAACTCAAGTGTGATAAAGTAGAGTAGTATATATAGTATCGAGCTTAGTTGCTGCGATAGTTGTATACCTTTGATTAGCAATAGCCCCCCCCATAGCAAGGATAGTGCTATGCAAAGTGTATTATTCAATACACTATTCTGCCATACCATCACCACTACGATGGGGTAGGTCAACAGACTGATGGTATTACTTATCTGTCTTCTTTGTTCCATGGCCCCTTCGTATTGACGGTGACTCAAAAATACGGTTGCGGTCAGGTGGCTCAATGCTTGTTGAATGGCAAACATACCTGCCACACTAGCTAAACTTAATGCGTAACGACCAATCTCAAATTTCATGCCTGGCTGATAGAGCAGTAAGTTCATTGCCATAGCAACGATTCCAATTTTGTATATCCATGACAGTACTTGAGTAGGAATGCTATTCGTTGCGTAACTCCTTTCCCCGCGACTGAATAGTCCGCGAAACGTGTTCGCCATATCCATCACGAGGGAATGGTTGCTGGCGGCTAATAATAACAACAAAAGTAATGTCCAAGCAACCCAGGTCTCCGAACTAGGAGATGATATGCGCAGTACTTCGCTCATGATTAGTTCATCAAATTGCGGCTAATCGTCGTGTTGATGGGTCCCAATCGGGGCAATTGTAGATAGCCGGCAATATCTCTTCCGGATTGTTAACCACTATGAACATCTCTCTATGGATCGAGCGCATCATCTGCTCCTCAATCATTTGGTCAATACAAACCAACAGGTTGTTATAGTATCCATCTGTATTGAGTATCACCACTGGATTATGATGCAAACCCAATTGCTTCCATGTAAGGCACTCTAATAACTCTTCAAAAGTTCCGATACCGCCAGGGAGAGCTACCATAGCGTCTGCCATTTGGCATATCGTAGCCTTGCGCTCGTGCATCGTCTCGGTTACTATTGTTTGCGTACTACGAGGATTGTTCCAACCTTGTTCAACCATAAAACGTGGGATTACACCTATAGCCTCACCTCCACCATCTAGTACACCTTTGGCTACAGCTGCCATCAGTCCAATACCGCCATCACCATATACCAAACGAATACCACTTTCTGCCATTATACGGCCAAAAGTCTCTGCGGCATTCACAAACGAATCACGCACTTTATTGCTGCTCGCGCAGTATACTGCGATGGATTGAATCTCTTTCATTAGGTCAAATTTGGGCAAATACGCAAACTCGACTGCAAAATTACAAAAAAATATCGATATATTTGGTATTTTTCCAAATTATTTGTAATTTTGCACCCGAATTTATATAATTTTACGTAAAATGGCAGTTGAAATTAAGGAAATTACCACGAAATGGGGAATTTTTCAGTTCGTTAAGTTCGGTAATGATTTTTACAAGGATTGTAAGTGCTTTTGTCCACATCTCATATTAGATGATATGGCTACTTTTAATGCTAAGTCTAATCCTGCCTTTGATGTTTGTGAGAATGTTTTGTATATGGCTTATCGCGATGGTAAACCAGTAGGGCGTATAGCGGGTATTATCAACCATCAGGCCAATGAGAAGTGGGGAGTAAAGAAAGTACGTTTTGGTTGGATGGATTTTATTGATGATCTAGAGGTGAGCTCGGCCCTTTTAGATGCTGTCGCTGCATGGGGAAAGACTAAGGGAATGACCTCAATCAATGGACCTGTAGGATTTACGGATTTCGACTTGCAAGGATTGCTCATCGAGGGATATGACCATCTTGCACCTATGGCATCTTTGTATAATTATCCGTACTACGTACGCCATATGGAGGCATATGGACTTGTTAAGGAAAACGATTGGATTGAAATGCAAATATATCCACCACAGGAACTGCCAGAGCGTTTTGCCCGAATGTCGAAGATTGTGGAAGCAAGATACCATGTCCGTGTTGATAAGGTGAAGAACTGTAAAGAGTTGGTTGAGAAATATGGCACCTCATATATGGATGTGATTGATACTGCGTATCAAAAACTATACAATTTCCAACCGCTTACTCCACGCCAAAAGCAACACTATTTGGACATGTATTTCCCGTTGTTGAATTTCGATTTTGTCACAGTAGTGGTCAATGAGAATAACGAAGTTGTTGGGGTGGGTGCTGGAATGCCTGATGTTAGCGAGGCTTTGCGCAAGTGTCGCGGCAGACTTTTCCCATTTGGATGGTGGCATCTGCTCAAGGCTCTCAAAGCGAAGACATACGATGCGTTTGACTTGCTCATCATTGCTGTTAGACCGGATTATCAAGACAAAGGTCTTAATGCGGTTATCATTGCAGACCAACATCCATATTTCGTGAAATATGGTGTTAAGCGTGTAGAGACTACTGCAATCATGGAAACCAACTTTAAGAACCTTGGCCACTGGGAACTTTTCCCACATAAGTATCATAAACGTAGAAGAGCCTATATCAAACCTTTATAACCATCCATAGATGTCCAAATCTGACGAAACATACCGCCAAGCATACGAGTTGATGGCCGATTATATCGAGCGAAACCAACTGAGAAATACCGCCGAACGGTTTAATATCTTGCGTGCTGTATGTACTTTGCAACGTTTTTCTGTGAATGAATTGCAAGCAGCACTTACAGATATTGCTATCAGTCGTGCTACGGTTTACAACAATCTCTGCTTGATGGAAAAAGCAGGTGTGGTGCATCGATTAGAGAAGGAATTCGGCAAGAGGGCTACTCAATTCGAGTTGGTCTTTCTCCGAACATCCTCAGTTAGGGTGATTTGTAGACTCTGCGGACGTGTGAGCGAGGTAATGGATTCTACTATCCAACGCATGTTGGAAGATAAGAATTTTACAAATTTTATCCAAGAGCATTTTTCGCTTTATATGCATGGACATTGCAAAGTGTGTCGAAAAAAAGCTTTGCGAGGAAAAACGAAGTAAATTTAAGATAAAACTAGGTAAATTATGTATTTGATTTTGTTTATTACTATTGCGTTGGCTAGTTGGATTGTTAGCGCAATCTTGGAGCATCGATTCAAAAAGTATAGTAAAGTGATTATCGGGATGACCGGTAAGCAAGTTGCAGAGAAAATGTTGCGTGACAATGGTATTACAGATGTGCAGGTTATCTCTACTTCTGGTCATTTGACAGATCACTACGACCCACGTAATAAGACGGTTAACTTGTCGGAGTCAGTCTATTCTTCAAATACGGTAGCTGCGGCTGCTGTGGCGGCTCATGAGTGTGGACATGCTGTGCAGCATGCTTGTGAATATGCACCTTTGCAGATGCGTTCTGCTTTGGTGCCTGTGGTGAGTTTCGCTTCGCGTTGGATGACGTGGGTACTACTAGCTGGTATTTTACTCATCGAGCGTTTCCCTGCTTTGATGTTGATTGGAATTGGTTTGTATGCGCTTACCACCTTGTTTTCCTTCATCACTTTGCCCGTTGAGATTAATGCTAGTAAGCGTGCGGTAGAGTGGTTAGAGATAGCGGGCATCACAGATAATGATACCACTCCTATGGCCTCTGCTGCATTGAGAAGTGCTGCTTACACGTATGTGGTAGCGGCTTTGGCATCTTTGGGAACGTTGATATATTATATTTTCCTTTATTCCCGTCGTTCATAGATTATATCGCAGGTGGCTGTATTGGACATTCTCTTTACTGCCATATGTTGATATATCGGGCCTCGTAGCTTAGCTGAATAGAGCGTCAGATTCCGGTTCTGAAGGTCCTGGGTTTGAATCCCAGCGAGGTCACAGGACCTGTCCTGCTTGCCAGGACAAGGTCGTTGGCACCGGTTGACACATAGTTGAATCATAGTTGACACATAGACTGAACCTTGTCTTCTCCAAAAGAAACGTATGACAATGCAATCATCGCACAATATATACATGCAACGTTGCCTTCAGTTGGCTCGTTTAGGCGAGTATTATGTGGCTCCAAACCCTATGGTAGGAGCTGTTCTTGTGTTGCATGCTGACGAGGGCGATCAAATCATAGGTGAAGGATGGCATCAGCAATATGGTCAGCCGCACGCAGAACCTAACTGCATACGCCAAGCAGAAACCATACATGGTGAGGATGTTGACTATAATCAATGTACCTTATATGTTAGCCTTGAACCATGTAGTCACTATGGTAAAACACCACCTTGTGCGGAACTCATAATCAAGAAAGGGATACAACAAGTCGTTGTTGGCTGTCTAGATCCTAATCCACAAGTAGCTGGAAGAGGGGTGAGGATGATGAGAGAAGCGGGGATTGACGTAATAGTCGGCGTTTTGGAAGAGGAGTGTAGAGAGTTGAACAAACGATTTATCTGCCTTCAAGAAAAGAAACGCCCTTATGTTGTCCTCAAGTGGGCGCAGACTGCTGATGGATATATAGATGCTAAGCGCGAATTAAATGCCAACCCATCTTCTCCTCTAACTATATCTACTGCTATAACGAAGCAATTGGTCCACCAGCAGCGTGCAGAAAACATGGCTATCATGGTAGGTACACGTACCGCGCTATTAGATGATCCCCGCCTGTTGACTACCCGTTGGAGCGGCCGCAATGCAATTCGTATCACGCTTGATAGACATGGCGTTCTGCCCAAAGATAGTCGATTGTTTTCAGACGAAGCTTCTACGATAGTGTATACCGAGTGTACCGATTGGCAGTATATTTTAAGCGATTTGGCTGCGAGAAACATCCACTCTGTTTTAGTGGAAGGAGGTGCTTGTCTGCTTGAACACATCATGAAAACAGGAATCTATGACGAACTGCATGTGGAAGTGAGTCGGTTTTCCTTGAAGGAATTAGCTGGAGATGTGTGTGGAGTAAAAGCCCCTGATTATACCCTTAGTACGCAACCCCAAATAGTGGATGGAAATTGGGTGTATGTGGAGAAACGCGGACATTGAAAGGCGTACTGATGAGGTATGATTTTTGTAAATATTGATTGATAAACTTGCATATATCAAAATATTTCAGTAATTTTGCACCGATTTATGAGAAAGAGATTTGGATGGATACAACTGACTGTGTGCACATGGATGATGTGCGCCCTTCTCTCGTGTGGATGGATGGAGCAACAACGTAAGCAAGCCGTAGTAGCGGAATGTTGCGGACAGACTCTAACTATCGGTGAAATTGATGCGCTCACGCGAGGAATGATGCCTGAAGATAGTATCCGTGTGGCAGAGGAGTATATACGTAAATGGGCTATGGAAATGTTGGTTTATGACAAGGCAATTGGAGTAACGGATAAGCGAATTGAATCCATGGTCGAAGATTATCGTCGTGAACTTTATGTGCATGAATACGAGAAGCAACTAGTCAATCAGCGTATGCCTCAGCTCATAGAGGATACATTGGTGCTTCAGTATTACGAGGCTTACCAGCAACAACTTCTCCTGCCTGAGATGATTCTTAAGGGAATGTTGGTGATTGTTCCTAACGGAGCTCCTAATATGCCAGAACTACGTACACAAATGAAGACCACCGGTGAGAGTGAGGCGATGGAGTGGATCGAGAAGTACATATATCAGTATGGAGTCGGTTACGAGTTCTTTGTTGAGGATTGGAAAGAGTTGCCAGAGGTGGCTATGTGCATGCCTGCTGACAAGCGCGAGTTAGACAAGATGATCCGTCAAAAAAAGCAAGTTGAACTACAAGATAGCGTGAATACTTATTTGCTTCAAGTAGTTGATGCGTATCAGGCTGGAACGGTCATGCCGCTTGATTATGCCCGTAAAGAAATCGAGCAGATGATCTTGGCACAAAGAATGATTGATTTTCTAAACGATTCACGAAAAGATTTGTATAATAAAGCCCTGAAGTCGGGGACATTGAAACGATATGAAAAGTAAGTTGATTATTGGACTATTATTGTTGTCGTCATACTTGATGGCGCAGGACAATGTGATAGACGAAGTAATATGGATAGTAGGCGAAGAGGCTATCTTGCGTAGCGAGGTGGAGGAGGAACGTTTGCGTGCTCAATACGAGGGACAACCTAGTCCTGGTGACCCTTATTGCGTGATACCTGAGCAGTTGGCTATTCAGAAACTCTTTTTACATCAAGCAGAACTAGATTCTATTGAGGTAAACGAGTCTTCTGTGAGTAGCCAAGTGGATATGCGTATGAATTACTATATCTCGCAGATTGGTAGCAAGGAGAAGATGGAGGAGTATTTCCGCAAAACTTCCTCTGAAATCAGAGAAGAGATGATGACGATGGTTCGCAACCAGATGATCATTCAGCAGATGCAATCCAAATTGACTGAGAATATTTCGCCTACACCTGCTGAGGTTAGACGATTTTATAATTCACTTCCACAGGATTCTATTCCTATGGTACCTGCACAAGTGGAAGTACAAATCTTAAGTATCGAACCACAAGTTCCCCTTGAAGAAGTAGAGCGAATCAAGGCACGTTTGAGAGAATATACAGAGCGAGTGCATAGTGGCAATGCGGATTTTGGAATGCTCGCACGTCTATATTCCGAGGATGTAGAATCGGCAAAGCGAGGTGGAGAATTGGGATTTGTTGGTCGTGGTCAGCTGGTCAGCGAGTTTGCTGATGTGGCTTTTAACTTGACCGATCCTAAGCGTGTATCAAGAGTGGTGCAAACAGAGTATGGCTACCATATAATACAATTGCTTGAGAAAAAAGGAGATAGAATTAATTGTAGACATATTCTGCTCAAACCTCGTGTGTCCTACGATGATAAGCAACGCGCTCAGACTAGGTTAGACTCGATTCGTGTCCAAGTCGTAGATAGCGGTATGACATTCGAAGAGGCTGTGGCACGATTCTCGGAGGATAAATCTACGGTGATGAGTGGTGGTATAATGACCAACAATAATACCGGAGCTAGCAAGTTTGAATATCAGGAGCTCCCTCCTGAAGTCGCTAAGCAGATTTACGCTCTGCAAGAGGGTGAGGTGAGTCTTCCGTTTGTTATGATGGACCGCATGAAAAATAAAGAGATATGTGCAATTGTGAAACTCAGGACCAAACGAGATGCACACAAAGCTAATCTAGTGGACGATTTCCAGATTATACGTGAGATGCTAGCGGATAAATTGAGTACTGAGGCCATTGATAAATGGATTAGGAATAAGCAGAAAGAGATATACGTGCAGATTGATCAAGACTGGAGAGGATGTGACTTCCAATATCCAGGATGGGTTCACTAAAATGAGATAAATAGGGCATTCGTGCCCTATTTTGTTTGATTATGATACGCAAATTTTTAGACTACATAGCTATTGAGAAACGCTATTCTCCTCGTACGGTTAAGGAGTATAGTGATGATCTTACTATGTGGTGCGAGTTTATGGGGTGGGACGTTGATGAGTTTGATGCTTCAAGGGTAGGAGAGGAGGATGTGAAATTGTGGATGCTGCAGATGTTAGAACGTGGAATTTCGGCGAGGAGTGTCAAGAGACGTTTATCTGCAGTAAAGAGCCTATACCGATTTTTATTAGGATTAGGACATGTGAAGGTTAATATTACTCGTAAAATTCTTCTGCCAAAATTGGATAAACCTCTACCAGTGTACTTCCGTGAGAGCGAAATGGAGGCTTTCAAGCAAGAAAACCTGGTGCCTGACTATGAGGAAGGAATGGATAAAGAAGAGTGGTTTCTACTATTGCGCGATTTCTTGCTAGTAGAAATGCTCTACCAAACTGGTATGCGTAGAGCAGAATTGGCCGCATTAAAAGAATCTGACCTGGATTTAAAGCAGAAGCAAGTACGGGTGTTTGGTAAACGTCGTAAGGAGAGAATTATCCCTCTGGGAGAAACTTTAGTCGGAAAAATAGAACAATATTTGCAGGTAAAGCGCGAAATTTGTGGGGAGGATGTGGCATCTGGCACATTTCTTGTACGAAAAAATAGAAATGGCGAATGGGTTGCACTAGGTGCACCTACCTTATATAGTATAGTGCGCGCGCGCATGGGGGAGGTTAGTACCCTTAAAAAACATTCGCCCCACGTGTTGAGACATACGTTTGCTACGACAATGTTGAATGCCGGTGCAGATATTCGAACGATTCAAACCCTACTGGGGCACTCTAGTCTCAATGCAACGCAGGTGTATACACATACTACTTTTGAACAAATGAAGGAGGCGTATGATGCAGCACACCCAAG
>JAEIGA010016864.1_pt1 | contig 11113 bp, 7 predicted proteins | sample 9270691 | NCBI WGS metagenome assembly JAEIGA01 (sample SAMN17057246, study PRJNA624740) | gut metagenome | biome: biome; isolation source: fecal sample | host: Bos grunniens | place: China: Xizang | collected 2019 | reverse complement strand
GAAGCACCCTGTATACTACGCAGGTCCAGCGAAGACTCCAGAGGGTATGGCATCAGGCTCATTTGGTCCTACAACAGCAGGTCGTATGGATCCATACGTAGACCTCTTCCAGAAGGCAGGTGGCTCAATGGTGATGGTGGCAAAGGGTAACCGCTCGAAGGCTGTGACCGATGCGTGCCAGGCAAATGGTGGTTTCTACCTCGGCTCAATAGGTGGTCCTGCAGCTGTATTGGCGAAGAACTCTATCAAGAGCGTGGAGGTGGTAGACTTCCCAGAGCTCGGTATGGAGGCAGTGCGTAAGATTTATGTGGAGAACTTCCCTGCGTTCATCATAGTGGATGACAAGGGTAACGACTTCTTTGCAGATTTCGCACACTAAATAACGATGTCGAAGCTTGCATCTCACGAGAGTGGGGTGCAAGTTTCTGTTTTTCTGAACGCCGAATAAAATTTTTTGTTCGAGTGGAGCGTTTATAGGTTGATCCCACCTTGGTGGAGGATGCAATTTTATACAATATGAAGTTATTGGGTATATATCTGAAAAGCACGTTTATGTGCTTGCTTGTGCTTTTAACGGCATCGGTGGCGAGAGCTGACGGAGTGGTGTCGTTTGAGATTAACACGCCGCTGATGGTGCAGCAGGGTGAGCCTTTCCGTATAGAGTTTATACTGGAGAATGCTCAGCCTGACGAGAACTCCTATTCGGCCCCTGCGTTTGAGGGGTTGGATGTGATGGCAGGTCCGACGATAGCGACAGGGTCGTCGTTCTCGTTTATCAATGGCGTGGAGTCACGAAAGACAACATACACATTCACGTATGTGATGATGGCAAGCGGTGCGGGAAACATCGAGATAGGTGAGGCGGCACTGACAGTGGATGGTAAGCGATTTGCTACGAAAAAGACCACGATAGAGGTGGTAGCTGCTCAGGAGGGAGGCTCGACAGCCAACGAACACGGCTCGTCGGTGCAGAGACAGCTGGCGAAGGATGATATACTCCTGCGAATGAACATCTCGCGAGGCTCTGTGTATAAGGGTGAGCCGGTGAGAGCATCGCTGGTGATATATACGCGAGCGAGCATAGCCAACATAGAGGATTTTAAGCTCCCCTCGTTTGATGGTTTCTGGTCACAGGAGTTGCCTATTTCGCAGCAGAACTCATCACGTGAGAATATCAACGACAAGGTGTATGAGGCGTATGTGCTGAAGGAGTATTTGCTCTATCCGCAGAAGTCTGGCGAGCTGGTAATAGAGCCTACGACGCTCACGGCTGTGGCACAGGTGGTGGTGAAGAACAACCGCTACGATCCATTCTTTGGTCGCGGAGCAGATGTATACGACGTGCCACGCAGCCTCTCGACAGGTGCGGTGAAGATAAGTGTGAAGGAGTTGCCAGAGGGTGCTCCCGCGTCGTTCACAGGTGCTGTGGGCGAGTTTACTCTCTCGTCAGAGGTGCCTCCAACGGAGATGAAAGCAAATTCGGCAGCAACATATACCGTAAAGATATCGGGCTCGGGAAACCTGAACTTCCTACAGCAGCCCGAGCTGACGCTCCCATCGTCGTTTGAGCTCTACGATGTGCGTCGCAGCGAGCAGATAAATACTACCGCAACGGGGTTGTCGGGATGGAAGCAGTTTGAGTATCCGTTCATCGTTCGCTCCGAGGGCGAGTACAACATAGATGGTGTGGCGTTCACATATTTCAATCCCAAGAGTGGCGAGTATGTAACGCTACAGGGTAAGCCTCTGTCGCTCAATATTCAGCCCGACAAGAGTGGAGCGAGTGCTCCGGCACAGGTGGTGACAATAGCGAGCAAGGAGGAGGTGGCAGAGCTCGGTAGCGACATACGCTTCATTAAGCTCGGCTCGGCGAGGTTGACGAGTGTGGCTTCGCCACTGATGATGAGTCAGAGCTATTATCTGGTGATAGCGGTGGTGCTCCTCGTGGCGATAATAATATATCTGGCAGTCTATATGCACCGCCAGAGCAACAAGAATCAGGTGATGGTGCGTAACCGTCGTGCCAACAAGGTGGCTGTACAGCGTTTCCACACAGCACACAAGTTTATGAAGGAGCAGAAACGATATGAGTTCTTCAGCGAGATGTCGCGTGCCCTGTGGGGATATATTAGCGACAAACTCAACATCCCCGTGTCGGATCTGGCAAAGGAGAGCATACGCGAAGTGCTGAAGCGACGTGGCGTGAGCGAGGAGAATGCCCGTCACTTTACCGATATCATCTCACGCTGTGACGAGGCTCAATACTCGCCCGCAGGCTCGGTGCAGATGGAGGAGGTATATGAGGATGGAGTGAATATCGTTTCACATATTGAGTCAGTAATTAAACGATAGAGGCGATGAGATACAACATAGTAGCATTTTTTATATTGATAATAACGGTGCTCTCGGCGTGGATTGCCTCGGCAGAGGGTGTGGCAACCGAGGGCGTGGCGACAAAGAGTGCCGATGAACTGTGGACAGAGGCAGAGAGAGCCTATCGCGAGGGAGAGTTTGCAGAGGCTGTGGTGGCATATGAGGCTATAATAGCACAAGGAATGGAGTCGGCAGAGTTATATTACAACCTGGGTAACGCCTATTTCAAGCAGAACAACTTAGGTCGCTCGATACTCTTCTACAACAGAGCACAGCTGCTCAACCCCTCGGATGAGGATGTGCGTCACAACCTGATGTATGCCCGCACGAAGACGAAGGATAACATCCAGCAGCTGCCGGAGTTCTTCTTTGTGCGATGGGTAAAGGATATAAGAGAGTGGATGAGTAGCGACGGATGGGCTATGTGGTCGCTCCTCTCGTTCGTAGTGGCGGTGGCATCACTGCTCATCTATCTGCTGATGCGTAGCGTCGTGTGGCGTAAGGTGGGATTCTATATGATGAGCCTTGCGGTGCTGATATTCATCACAACGACACTCTTTGCGGCGAGCTCACGCAAGATGCTCGTCGAGCGAGATGGTGCAGTGGTGATGAGTGGTGCGGTGTCGGTGAAGAGCTCGCCCGATAAGAATGCTACGGAGCTATTCGTGCTGCACGAAGGAACAGAGCTCAAGCTCAGTGGCGAGGATGGCACGTGGTGTGAGGTGCAGATAGCCGACGGCAGAACAGGATGGATTGAGCAGATGCACATAGAGAAGATTTAGAGCTATGTCGAGACTTTTACAAGATGCGGTGGCAGAGTTTGCCAAGTTGCCAGGTGTGGGACGTCGTACGGCGTTGCGTCTGGCGATGCACCTTTTGAAGATGGATGAAGGGGCGGTGGAGCAGATGACACGTTCGATATATGACTTCCGCCACAAGATACGCCACTGCGAGCTGTGTAACAACCTCTCCGACACGGAGCGTTGCCCGATATGCAGCAACCCCGAGCGAGACCACTCGACGGTATGTGTGGTGGAGCAGGTGGGAGATTTGATGTCGATAGAGAATACTCACCAGTATCGTGGCGTATATCACGTGCTGGGAGGTGTCATATCGCCTATGCAGGGCATAGGACCTTCAGAACTGAAGATAGATATGCTGGTGGAGAAGGTGGCATCGGGTAGTGTGCGTGAGGTGATACTCGCCATATCGACCTCTGTCGAGGGTGAGACGACACTCTACTACATTATGAATCGCCTCAGGCAATATCCTATGGTCAGAGTAACGACAATAGCTCGCGGAATAGGCTTCGGCGATGAGCTGGAGTATGTCGACGAGCTAACGATAACCCACGCATTGATGAATCGCCGTGAGGTGGTAAGAGTAAACGAATAAAGAAGAAACAGATATAGAGATGGCTTTAATTGATGAAATAACCAAGCGACGCACCTTTGCGGTCATAGCACACCCCGATGCGGGTAAGACAACACTTACAGAGAAACTGCTTCTGTTTGGTGGTGCTATCCACGTGGCAGGTGCGGTGAAGAGTAACAAGATTAAGAAAGGTGCAACATCCGACTTTATGGAGATTGAGCGTCAGCGAGGTATCTCGGTGGCTACATCCGTAATGGGATTCAACTACAAGGATGTGAAGATTAATATCCTTGACACCCCGGGTCACGAGGATTTTGCAGAAGATACATACCGCACACTCTCGGCAGTGGACTCGGTAATCATTGTGATTGACGGTGCAAAGGGTGTCGAGGCACAGACACGCAAGCTGATGAATGTATGCCGTATGCGTAATACGCCGGTGATTGTCTTCGTCAATAAGATGGACCGCCCAAGCAAGGACCCATTTGATTTGTTAGACGAGATTGAACGTGAGCTGCAGATACGTGTGCGTCCTTTGGCATTCCCTATCTCGAGTGGCGACACATTCAAGGGTGTGTACAACATATACGAAAAGAATCTCTCGCTCTTCACCACCGATGAGCGTCAGACTGCAGATGCAGCAACGGTAGATTTTGCCGATATCTCATCGCCTGAGTTAGACGACTATATCTCGGCGAAGTTTGCAAATCAGCTGCGTGAGGATCTGGAGTTGGTCGAGGGAGTATACGATGAATTCAATGTGGAGGATTATCTGCGTGGAGAGTTGGCTCCCGTATTCTTTGGCTCGGCGGTGAATAACTTTGGAGTGAGAGAGCTCCTGGAGTGCTTTATCCGCATAGCTCCATCGCCACGAAAGTCGCCAACAGAGAGTCGAGCAGTGGAGCCTTCGGAGGAGAAGATGACAGGTTTCATATTTAAGATTCACGCCAATATGGACCCTAATCACCGCGACCGTATAGCCTTTATGAAGATATGCTCGGGAATATTTGAGCGTAATAAGAACTATCTGCACGTGCGTAGCGGCAAGCAGCTGAAATTTTCATCTCCTACAGCGTTTATGGCGGAGAAGAAGTCGGTCATCGACTTTGCATACCCGGGCGATATCGTAGGTCTGCACGACACGGGAACATTTAAGATTGGCGATACCTTCACCGAGGGCGAGAAACTCAAGTTTACGGGTATACCATCGTTCTCACCTGAGCTGTTCCGATACATAGAAAATGCCGACCCGATGAAGTTCAAGCAGCTTGCAAAGGGCGTGGACCAGCTGATGGATGAGGGTGTGGCACAGCTCTTCACCTCATCACTCAATGGTCGTAAGATTATCGGTACGGTGGGACAGCTTCAGTTTGAGGTTATCCAATATCGTCTCGAGCACGAGTATGGTGCATCGTGCCGCTGGGAGCCTATTTCAATCCACAAAGCCTGCTGGATTGAGAGCGACAACAAAGAGCAACTTGCCGACTTCAAGCGTCGCAAGCACTCCAATATGGCTCTCGACAAGCACGGTCGTGATGTATTCCTCGCCGATACCTCCTACGCCTTAGCTTTGGCTCAGGAGAATTTTAAGGATATAAGGTTCCATTTTACCTCCGAATTTTAGGGTAAATCGCTCTAATCACAGCTCTTTTGTCGGCTGTTCGGTCGCGGCAATGCTCACATACGCCAAGTATGCTCCGCTTGCCGCTTGATCGCACCCACCAAAATAGCCGCAATTATAAATAGTTCAAAATTGAGTGAGATATAGCAAAACTAATGGTGTCTGCTTATACTATACTATATTCGGCATTTGCGATTATAATATCAATAGTTATAATCGTGCTTATAGTACGTCGTAAAATAAAAAGGCAAGCAGAACTGTTGAGCCAACAAATTAGAACGAACTATACCGACATTATTCCACGACTTTTATCGAAATTCAAAGGTAAATATATTTCGAAAAGAGAGGAATTAGAGTATATACGCACATTATCTGAGTGCTATGAGCAAGCTTGTGTAAATGTTCGATATCAGAGATTATTGTTTGTTTTTTCTCGTAATGTTGTAGATGAGTTTATAACAAATTATGAGAAATTGCCTATATCAGTTCGAAATCATAATGAAGGCTACCTTAGAGGGGTACTTCGTGAGAATTGTGAGTTTTTTGATACCTGTTTACAATACCCTTTGGATGAGCAACAGAGACGCTCAATAGTTTCAGAGGAAGATAATTGCCTTGTTATCAGTAGTGCTGGCAGCGGTAAAACCTCGTCAATTGTTGGAAAGGTTAAATACTTGATAGAGAAGAAAGAAGTGGCTCCAGATAGAATACTTCTTGTAAGTTATACAAATAAGGCAGCAGCTGAACTTTCCGAAAGAATAAATATTAAGGGCTTAGGTGGTTGTACATTTCATAAATTGGCTCTTGACTTGATAGGAAAGTATAAAGGAATAAAACCCACTATCTGCGATAATGCATATCTGCTGATAAAGGATGCGTATAAGAAACTTTCAGGCGATCCAGATTTTTCAAAGGCATTGGTTGCATATTTTACGGATTATCAGGATTTTAGTACAGATGAAGAAAAGGAACATCAGGCTGAATTAGAAAAATTATCTGAAATTAAGACTACACGCCTAAAAGCTCTGTTACCTGATATGGATGGACGCACTATTTATGTTAAAAGTAAGCAAGAACAGACAATATGTCTTATTCTATCATCTTTGGGTGTAAAATATAGGTATGAGGAGTCGTACGAACATGCAATGGCTGACGAATTACATTCTCAGTACAAACCAGACTTTTCAATATATTATAGCAATAACGGACTTCGAAAAAGAATATATTTAGAGCATTTTGGTGTTGATGATAGAGGGAGGGTTCCGCATTGGTTTGCTAAGCATCGAAATATATCATACCAAGAGGCAAATAAGAAATATAATGATGGTATAAGTTGGAAAAGAGAAATTCATAGTTCCTACGGAACAACACTATTAGAAACAACTAGTGCAGATTTTAAGCATTACTCCATTCGAGATAAAATAAAATCGATGTTGGATGAGTGTGGGGTCCCAATTAGAGAGATACCTGAAGATAAACTGCTTAGCTACATAATGCCTGAAGATAGTAGACAGGAAAAGGCTTTGTTGGGTTTGATTTCGACATTTATAATGCTATTAAAATCTAGCGGAAAGACTGTTGATGAAATATTGTCTGAAGCACAAAAAGCTGATGATAAGCGTTCAGTGTATATGATTAACAATTTATTTGCTCGTGTTTACGATGAGTACATTAAATTGTTAGCCGGTAGAAATGAAATAGATTTTACCGATGCAATATTAACTGCAACAAAAATAGCGAATGAACAAGAGAATCGAGATTATGACTATATAATAGTTGACGAGTTTCAAGACATCTCTTTTGATAGATATAGATTCTTGTTAGCTCTTAGAAAAGGTAATCCTCCCGCACAACTTTATTGCGTGGGAGATGATTGGCAGTCGATTTATAGATTCTCGGGTAGTGATATTACTTTATTTACACAATTTAGTAAATATTTTGGCTATACGGATGTAAATAAGATAGAAACTACCTATCGTTTCGGACAACCTCTAGTTGCTATATCTTCTAATTTCGTTCAGAAGAATACATCCCAAATACGTAAGAATATTCACCCATTTAGTGAAGACTCATCAACGAGTTTATCATTTTGTCCATATACAGATATTAATAGTTATGTTGCAACAATTGAGAAATTAGTGTTAGAGGTTCCAGATAATAAATCTGTATTTTTAATAGGTCGTTATTCTTTTGATGATTTCTTTTTGTCAAAAAAGTTTAGCAGTATAAAAGAGGGTAATAGATTTTATTATGTGGTGGCGAATAGGAAAATTGAATTTTTAACGGCACACAAGTCAAAAGGTCTCGAGGCAGATTATGTTATTATATTGCAGGCTAATAATGATGTGTCATATGGATTTCCTTCAAAAATTGCTGATGACTCATCGTTGAATTATATCCTGGCGGAGAATGAGACATATCCTTTTGCCGAGGAACGTCGATTGTTTTATGTAGCCATAACTAGAGCTAAAAAACAAACATTTGTATTGTATAATAAAACCTGTCCGTCTGTTTTTGTAGATGAAATATTATACCCTGAAAAAGATAACTCTGCTAAAAATGCAAAGCATAGAAATGCGAACAAGAGGTGGACAAATCGTTCGGAACGCCTATTGCTAACCCTGCAAGAAGAGGGATATAGTATTAAGCAGATATCTGAAAAAATGGGTAGAAGTCAAACAGCTATTATAATGCGGCTTGATCAATTAAAAAAACACAAATAGAAGAGGTAGGCTACTTTGATGGTATTCGTGAAAGAACTCTAATGTCAATATTTGCAATTTTGAATTCTGAATTTTGAATTCTGAATTTTAGCGATGGTAGAGTCGAGGTAGCGTTGGATGTCTGCCTTGAGCTTCTTGTAGAGGGGGCACGAGGTGTAGTTCTCGTTGTCGAGCAGCACATCGCGGATGGAACGCAGCGAGTTCATATAGTTGCTCATCTCGTTCTTGAGCGAGAGTCCCTGCTTCTTCGAGGAGTTAATCTTATGTACCGACATCTGTCGCAGACGGTCACAGACCGTAGTGAGCAGAATCATCACTACATTATCCATCAACGTATGACCGTGCATATATAAATAGGTACTTTCGGGCGTCACACCCTTCAGTGAGAGGTGTCGCTCGAAATCCTCGACACCCTGCACCATATCGGGATGCTCTTGCTCCAATCGTTGCAGGCGACGCCCAACATTACGGGCGAGCCAAGCCAGAGTGTCACGTCCATTGTCGGCAATATCCAGATAACCCAGACGGACACAATTCTTGAAGTCGTTGAGTGTGAAAATGCTCTCAGAGCCAAGACGTGCCGAGTAGGCATACCAGCTGAAAATGGGGTGGATGATACGGGAATACTCTGCCATAAAGCTCTCGAAATCGAAGATATGGCTGTCGTTCTTGGTCGCTTTGACGCATACGTTATGAAGCGATGGTGCGTAGCAGAGGTAGTTCTCGGTGGCGTAGGTATAGGTGTGGAACATAAAGTCGGCATCGCAGATGAGCTTCGACTGCGGAGTATCATCGCCAAAAAGGTAGTCGAAATCGGAGTCCACGCAGAGCAACATATGCTCCGAAGAACGGTCGAGCATACTCATCAACACCTTCTTGCCCTTGGGTAGGTCTTCGCGGTTAGGTACGGATATCTCAAAACGCAGATAGGGGTTGTCAAAATGGTCGAAGATACAACGCCAGAAGGCTACATCCTCATAGCCTTCAACGAAGACCTCCACTCGCTGACGCCCGTCATCCAGCGTCTGCGGAAAGGAGAGTTCGCAGATGCAATCTGTCAGCAATGAAGCCCTATGTCGTTCTCTTTCCTGTGCCACAACGATTCAATTTGTTGTAAAAATAATAATTTACTACTTTTGCACCAAACATTAACACCGATTTTGAGAACATTATAGTGAAAAAATGTCTATATTTGGTCGGTGTTTTGCCAAAAGATTATCGTTATGAATGACTGGAAACAACGATTGGGTATGGTATACTCGACCAATCCCGACTTTGAATATACTATAGAGCAGGAGGCTCAGGAGGAGACACTCGAGCCATCGAAGCAGGATTTGCGTGTGTGGATTGACAGAAAGCATCGTGGCGGTAAGACCGTAACACTCGTCAAAGGTTTCGTAGGCAGCGAGGAGGATCTGGCAGAGCTGGGACGTATGCTCAAGAGTAAGTGCGGTGTGGGTGGCTCGGCGAAGGATGGCGAGATAATAATTCAGGGCGACCACCGCGAGCGAGTTGTGGAGCTGCTGCTCAAGGCAGGATACAGATGTAAGAAGGCAGGAAACTAAGGCATAAGATGTCAAGGTGGTTGAGATATATAGTGTTGCTCGGCGTGATATTCTTCGCTATAGAGCAGGTGAGTGCCCAATTTTATAGTTGGGGTGCTGATCCTGCACGCTTCAAATGGAAGAAGATAACGAGCGAGCGTTCGACTGTGATATATCCCCAGCACACGGAGCAGATAGGTCTGGCAACACACTCACTGACCGAGGTGTTGAAGCCGAGCATAGCCTACGGATTTGAGCTCCCGCCGCTGGATTTACCCTTCATAGTGCATCCCGAGAATATGCGTGCCAACGGTTTGGTGATGTGGTTGCCAAAGCGTGTAGAGTTCCTTTCATCGCCAAGCATAGATGGTTACTCGATGCCGTGGCTCAAGCAGCTCACAGCACACGAATATCGCCACGCAGCACAATACAACAACATAAACGTAGGATTCATCAAGTTCCTCAGCTATCTGTTGGGAGAGCAGAGCTCGACAATAGGTTTGGTGTTTATGCCGCTGTGGATGATTGAGGGTGATGCGACAGACTTTGAGACACAAGTGTCAACGTTTGGTCGTGCCCGTCAGCCTCGTTTCACGCTGGAGTTTCGTGCGATGGGTAACATAGCCGACAAATATCGTAATCCCGATAAGTTCTTCTGCGGATCGTATCGCGACTTCATACCTGATCACTACCAGATGGGATACCAGATGGTGAGTTACGGAAATAAGATGATGGGGCGTGTGATGGCAAACGAAATGGCGAGCTATGGACCGCGTCACCCCTGGACAATAGTCTCGACATCGTGGCGAATGAACAAGCTCTTCGGGCTCAGCGAGCACGGATTGTTTGATAAGACATTCCGCGACCTGGTGTCATATTGGGAGTCATTGCCCAAAGTTGAGGATACGGCATCGCGTCTGCCTGCACCGCGTTTCTCGAGCTATACGAAGTACTCCAGCCCTATATGGCTGAGTCGGAGCAGTGTGATAGCACTCAAGCAGACACTCGACGAGCCACAACACATCATAATGCTCGATGCCGACACAGGTTTTGAGCAGCGATTAGCGTATACGGGTGATGTGTCAACACGTCCGATATACGATGCGAAGAATCGTCGTCTGTGGTGGACTGAGTACCGACGTGGGCTGATATTCCAGGAGAAGGTGATATCGCAACTCTGCTATATGGATCTCGATGGTAAGCGAGCGATGCGTCCCCGTACGGTGAAGCGAAACAGTAAGAACATACTCTATCCGACGGTGACCGACGAGGGTAGAATGGCGTGGGTGGAGTATGCTCCGCAGGGTATATACAGCTTCCGTGAGCAGCGTGGCGAGGGCGAGGATATGGTTGTGTCGCTGCCTTTCGGTGAGGAGATACATTCGTTGGCGTGGGATAACCTGACACGCAGATATTACATTATCGTAACAGGCGATGAGGGTATGTGGCTCTCGCAGATTGATGATAAGGGCGAGGTG
>JAEIGA010016863.1_pt1 | contig 11113 bp, 22 predicted proteins | sample 9270691 | NCBI WGS metagenome assembly JAEIGA01 (sample SAMN17057246, study PRJNA624740) | gut metagenome | biome: biome; isolation source: fecal sample | host: Bos grunniens | place: China: Xizang | collected 2019 | reverse complement strand
TGTAGGGAGTGAGAATAACTTCGGAGATTTTTTTGACATAAGGCACAAGCCAACAGAGTAGCTAAACACCACTATATAGCGAAATGTTGGCTTGTTTTTTTATTGCTAAGGACTATGAAAAAGAGATTTTGCAGCGAGTGCATACATTTGAAGTATGTGGACGATGAGGGTTACGGATATTGTGACCTGTGGGAGGAGATGGATGTGAAGGGTGAGGATGAAGCGTGTGTTGAGTTCTTTGAGAGCGAGAGTGAACAGGAATTTGAAGAGCTTTAAACGACAGGGTTATGAATGAACAGGAATTTGCACGTATGTTGATGGATCTTCGTTCGGAAATTCGTGAGGTGAGACTGGAGCTTGCGAGGATGAGGCATGAACAGAGGGAGCGGAAGATTAGTTCCAGAATGCTGACGATGGCTGAGGCTTGTGTGTACTTGAATATATCGAGGGCAACGATGACGAAGAGACTGAATGAAGGGGAAATCACGTTTGCAACGAAGAAGGGCAAATCGTGGTTGTTTCCGGAGGAGAAGCTGAAAGCGTATGCGTGCGGTATGGCGTGAGAATGTTTATACTAAAATCTGACTACAATGTGAATCGGGGTCCGGGTGTATGGGATATATGGTACCGGACTTTTTAAAGGAAAAAGAAACGGAATCTTGACTAGGACAAGACGCAAGGCGATAGGGTAACGTGAATAATGTAGGTCGCATCCTTCGGGGTGTACATCTGGAATAGATGTGAGTGAATATCCGTTTCTAAATGCCACGATAGGCCGCTGAATGGTATGCGGATTAAATCTGGACTGGTTGAGGGGTTCGATTCCCTTCCGTGGCACTTATTAGGAATAACTTAAAAATGAAATATTATGAAGAAGGAATTTTGGCATTTGGTGGCATTTTTGGCGGTGATAATCGCTATTTGCTTGGTAGGTCGCTATGACTACAACGATGAAATCTTGTATCACATGAGCAACGAGACGTATGACGTGCTGCGTGAAAGACTTGGTGATGTATCGACATCGGAACTAGTGGATGTGTATATGAGTGATTGTGAGTATTGGGATAGTTTGGGACGTTTGAAGTAAGGAGGTGATATATGGCAAAGATAGAAGAGGGTAAATACTATGTAGATGGCGAAGGCTTTTACAAGTGTGTTGGGAAGAAAGAAACAAGCATCAACAAGTATGCCGAAATGGATGAGGTAATGATTAGATGCAACAGTTTGTGTTTTTATAAAGGTATAACGTATTTAGAAGAAGCCTGTGAAAGAAGAATGGTTGAATGTTCGGAAGAAGATTACAACTATGTATTAAGTCAGGCGGTTTCTACTTATAAGAAATTGGATGACTTCAACACAAAGGTATTTACGCATTTGTGGCATAACGAAGACAAATAAAAAGGAGGTGATATGATAGAATTGACAGAAAAGCAATTTGAAGGAATGGTGAATATAATTGCGAAAAAAGACAGATTGCAAGCTATAAAAATAGTGAGTGACGTTTTGGGTTATAGCTTATCGGAAGCAAAGAATTATGTAGATTATTTATTGGGAATATAAGTATGATGGAATTGGTAATAATATACATCCTTGGTGTTGTATTTGTAGGCATGGTTTCCGTTTGGTATGTCAAGGGGACGGATGAAGATGTTACGTTGATGGATATTGTGAATTTGGTTTTCCTGACATTGGTATCGTGGTTGGCTGTATTGCTATTTGCCTTGTATGTGGCAAGTGACTGCATAGGTAAGTATTTATGTAGAATAATCATCAAGAAAGGACAAAAGGAGGACAAAGAATGAATGAACTTTATTGGTTGACGAGATTGGATGGTGTCTGTGTTTTTATGACTGTCATGCTGATAGTTAGTGTGATTGTTTCTGTAGTGTTTGCAGTGGTGTATTTTATAGAAATTTTGGAAGGAGATGAGGAGTATATGGGAAATACACCGGGGAAAATGCTAAAGATTTTTATTCCTATGCTTTTATTATCAGCTGTGGCAAGAGTGTTTATACCATCAACAAATGAAGCTCTGATGATTTGGGGTATTGGTGGGACTATTGAATATATAAAAGGGAACGAAAAAATAAAACAGATTCCTGACAAGTGTATAGATGCACTTGATATGTGGGTGAATAGATTGACAGAAGAAGAAAAGGAGGATTTATGATACAGACAAGAAAAACAGAAGAAAGGTATTTCACCAATGATCCGAAAAGGATGTTGGGACGTTACTTGGTGAATAAATTGTTCCGGACATGGACGGAAACCTTTATGGACGAAGATACGGGGGACACGGTGCCAGTGGAAAGGAATGAGTTGATATTTGACAAGGGGACGTTGATAACACAGGACAATCTGGCGAAAATTCGCTTCTATATGGCTGAGGGGTCGGTTGATGAAGTTGAAGTGTCCAATCAGAGAAGAGCGTGCTTTGAAATACAGAGTGAAAGACTTTATCCGTATGTGGCGCAAGTTACCATTGGGGATAAAAGAAAGAAGGTTCTGCTATACGCTACGGATGTGGAGAATGCTATCACAATCATCAAGGATTATGTGGAATTGAACTTTGAAGGGGTGTTCGGTATTTCGATGGTGAAGGAATTTGAAAGCTGCATCGTTCTTCTAGACAAGCTGAAAGGCGTGAAGTATAGCTTTGAGAAGGACTTCTGTAGTGGCAAGATTTCAACGGAAGAATTTTTGGAAGCATTGGTTCTGCAAGTTGATGAGGAGCAGCGGGAACAGGCAGAGGAACAAATATCGAAAAAGTGGTATAAGATAAACTCCAAGATTATAACCACAAACAAAGAAGGAAATGAAAGGACGGAATTTTTTCAGTTTGTGGTGAACTCGACATCGGCGGAGCGTGCCAATATGCTGATCAATGTTTATCTGAAACAGAAACAGGATGAAGAAAGAGCGAGAGCAAAAGAAAAAGGGTTTGTCTTTGATGAGGAATTGATAACAGCCGCAATCGAGGAAGCTGCAATCATTCCGATTGGTGTTTTCATTCCGAAAGAGTTTTCCGAAGCTTATAAAGAATAATTAAATAAATAAATTATGGATAATTGGGAAAAAAGATTAGTTGAAGAGCTCCTTGAGCTGAATGAAAGATTTTTGAAATTGGGGAAATTCATGGATAAAGATGACTTTAGAAAGTTGGATTTGGAAGTGCAAACATTAATGAAAAATCAGAAAAACTCAATGGAATTGTATTTGTATTTCTTGGCAAAGAGAATGGAACTTTATGGAATTGAATTACCGTTTACAGTTAATCTAAAGACAAAGCCGTGAGGACTTCCGTGTATTTAATCATGATATTGGATTTATTGGTTTTAGACCGCCTCACGGGTTGAGGCGGTAAATGCTTCGGTGGCGAAATGGTAAACGCGTCAGACTTAAAATCTGATGAACAGAAAAAGTTCTTGTCGGTTCGATCCCGATCCGGAGTACAAATAAATCAAAAGCCCTTTGCGAAAGCATCGTCCCGTGAAAGGTTCGGGTTTTGTTTATTTCATGTTTTGTTACTTTAAGAGGAAGCCGTAGCGGCACGGGTGCCGTACATCCTGATGCGTAGCCATGCTTTTCTATTCCAAGGCAGCGGAATAGTTTTAATTAAAATATATGATATGAGAATAGCAACGATAGACGTACCGAAAGGGTGCGATAAAATATGGGTGGACCTTGAAGATGGAATGTTGACCATAACTTATGGGTCAGCATCAAATAAAAGGGAGGTTTTCAACCAATACACGAAGCAGCTTGAAGAATTGCCTGGAATAGGTGATATGTGTATCATGTGGGATGATGATGAAAGGGATTGTGCCATTATCGGGACAATCAATAGATATGAAGGTGATTCTTTCAGAGGAAACAACGGATGTCTGTTTATGAATGCCGTGAAGTTCCGTGATTATCAACAATATTTGGATATAAGGGGAATTTATGGCGAAGACTAGTTATAAGGAAAAGCTTGACAGGGTGTTTAGCCAATACATCCGGCTTCGTGACATGATAGGGAATACAAGGACGTTCCAATGTATATCGTGCGGAAAGATTAAACCTATCAACCAAGCGGATTGCGGACATTACATCAACAGGCAGCACATGGCAACAAGATATAGTGAAATGAACTGTAATGCTCAGTGCAGAAGTTGCAACCGGTTTGATGAAGGCAATATGCAAGGGTACAGAAGGAATCTTGTTTGGAAATATGGCGAAAATAGGGTGTTGTTGTTGGAGGCGCAGAAGTACGAAGTCAGGAAGTTTTCGGAGTTTGAATATAAGGCATTGATTGAACACTATAAGAAGGAAGTCAACAGGCTTCTGAAAGAGAAAGGACTAGACATATCATGTTTGACAAAATAATCTTCAAGGCACGCATAGACGTTGACGATATAGATACGATTGTGCTTCGCAACTATCTGGAACAATGCACAGAGGGTGACGAGTTGTTTTACAAGTCAACGGCATATGCAAACTTTGACGGTTGTTTTATCGAGGTGAGAGGTAGTCTGCTGAAGTGCAAGTGTTCGATTAATAAGCTATACGAAAAGGAACAGTCCGGAAAGCTCGACAACAGTAAGCCGATGACATTCCGGAATGCGGTAAGAACTATCAATTCCCTGTTGGCAAGGTTGTGTGTGAAGATGGAAGATGTGATAGTGACATATTACGAAGTAGGGGTAACGATGGTAATGCCTAGACCAGCTACGGAGTATATATCAATGGTCGAAGAGGTGTCTGAAAGAATCTTGTGGAACGATGCTAACTATCCAGTAGATAGGCAGAAGACTACGGAGAAAAGCAAGTACTACAGGAAGGTTCTGAAGATTTACGATAAGACTTTTGAAGGCATATCAAAGGGTAGAAAGGTAGGCAATAATATCCTAAGGGTGGAATCAGTGTATAGGCATCAGTCGGTCTCTCTTACAGAATTGGTAAGTAATGATATGATGGGAAAGATTGGGCGGGTGTTCTACAATGATTGGTGTTCCATCAGATTCATCAGAGACGTTGAGCCATGTGGAGGTGTCAAGATGTCGCAGATTGATAAGGCTAGGGAATTGCTGAGGCTAGGAGTTGAAAGATATAAGGACAAGTACAAGGCATTGTTCCTTGATGGTAAGCTGACTAAGAAGCAGTGGGAAACTATACGGAACTTTGCAAGGTCATGGCCAAAGGAAAAGGATAAGTACAAGGAGATAGAACGAGAAGAAGAGCGAGAGTTTAGGGAAAAATTGTTAGCTCTTTATCAAGTAGGCTCGATTGTACCTTTCTCTAAAAAATGTAAATAGCTGATTATCAGAAGTTTACAAGAATACTAAAAAGCACCATAAGGTGCGGAATTAAATAACTGAAAATCAATACGTTAATGATATGAAGGATGTGATTTTAACTATTTTCGGCAACTTGTCCTATACTGCCCGAAGGGTCAGTCCGGTAGGACTTAATTAGGGCAGTTATGAAAAGGACAGTTATTTATTGGAAGGTTTCAGACATGGAAAGGAAAAAGGAAGTGAAAGCAGCTTTGGGAATAACTTCTGTTTCCGTGAATGGAGAAAGTGAGTACAAGGATGATGTGGCTAAGTTAGAACCATACATCAAAGAAGGTTTAATCGTAATTAGAACGAAAGATTATGAAGAAATACGAAGAAAGAAAATTTGTCTCGATTCAATCGAAAGTAAGTCCGTTGACCGTAAAAAGATTGGACGCGGTAGTAGAGCGCGGCAAGTTCGAAAGTAAGTATGAGTTGCTTCAATATCTAATATCTGTGTTCCTTCGATTTGCAGATCCAGAGAATGAGGATGAAGATTCAGATGCTAAGGAACTGGAAGAGTTTGCCAAGTTGTTTGATGGCTGGGATGATTACCGCAATAGAATCATAACTACCAAACCACAAGGGAACAGACATCTTCAGCTGGTGGATATGGTTTGCATATACAGCGAAGTAGGCAAGAAAGGATATGTGGGCAAGAAGATAAGTTTCAAGGCATCTGAGACGAAAGTAACGGACAATGTGGGCAATGTGCTTGAAGTGATACTAAAGAAGCTCTATCCTTCGATATATGAGAAGCTGTACAACATGACTGAACAGGTTGAGGAGAGAAGCATTAGCAAGACGTTGGAAAAGCTATTGGATGAACTGTTGAAGGATGTAGATAGCGAAACATTGGCGAGAATCTTTGGTGATGCCAAGAATGAGATAGAGTATGGCAATGTACCGAAGAGGAAGCGATATAAAGGAATCAACGATGTCGAAGGATTATAACTACAAGAAGATGATTCAGTCGGTGCGATGGCAGAGGTTGAGGAAGGAAAAGATAAAGTTGAATCCATTGTGTCAAGATTGCTTGGAAGCGGGAATATATACACCAGCTCAGGAAGTACATCATGTTACACCATGCGAGACCGCAAGGAGTGTAAGGCAGATGGAAGAACTGATGTTTAACCTTGGTAACCTCAGAAGCCTATGTCACGAATGCCATGTGATTACACATAAGAAGTTGGCATCGCATAGCAAGGACGCACAACGAAGGAATACAGATGAGCGGAACAAGAGATTCATGGATAAGTTCTTCGGTGACTGAGAGGGGGCGGTATTTTTTTAAAAGGGGTGGTAACACTCAAATCCTCGCCTTTTGAAGTGAGAAAAATTTCTGAAAATAAAATTGGGGCTTGGGGGTGAAATGGATGCAAATTGAGAAAATGAAAAAATAGGCATACTTAAAATATTTAACTTATGGCTAAGAAGAAAAAAACATCAAAGGAAGAGGTTGTTCCGGAGAAGGTGTTGGACGGATTGATTCGGACATTGAGGCAGACGTTGACGAAGGAAAATCTGTATCGCCCGGAAATGGCAAGACAGGTGGAGCTTACTGCTTCAACGCTGATGGTGTGGAGAAAGGTGCGTGATGCCGTTATTCAGGAATGCGAGCAAGTGACCATAAGGGAAACGAGCCGGGAAGGAGACGGACGTATCAAGAATAACCCGATGTTTTTTCTGTACAAGGAAATGGCCGATTTGTTGCAGCGGAACTTGCGTGCGCTGAACATGAATAAGGAACTGACCAAGGGACGTGATGACAAGGTGACGGATGACGAGGATGATCCTTTGGCTTTGCTGATGAAGGAACAACAGGAGGAATGATTATGAAGTTATATCGGTTTTATGATAAACGTGGTGTTTCGGTGGATATTGAGGCTGAAACGATTCTTGATGCAAAGGGAAAGGTGGAAGAATTGGGGCTTTCCGGATTTGTGTTTTGCAGGATTATAACGCTATCATGATGTAGGAGTGTATGGAGGTAACGAGTAGAGAATATAAGGATAGTGTCGCAAAGGAACTGGCAGCGGTTGACTTGGAGGGCTATCAGCTTGACACGATTGATGCAAGATTGCTGAAGTATGTGTCGGGGGTGGTGGGTTGTCCGGATGGGCATAACTTATATGAGCTGCTTGCGGTGAAGAAGTTCCTGAAGCTGATGAGGACTTATGTTTTCCGTACCTCTAAAGTGAAGAAGTTTGTGAGGCTTTATGAGAGCTTGAAGTTTTCGGGAATGGACGGGAGAAAGTGCTACAAGCTGACACCGATACAATTCTTTCAATTTGCGTCGATGCTTGGGTTTTACCGATGGGAGGATGTGGGTGATGCAGAGGGTGAGCCAGACAAGGAAGGAAGGACGAAGAAGGTGATGGACGGGAGGCGGTATGAGTTGAGGCGGTTGGTGCGTGAAGTGATATTGTTTGTGCCACGTAAGTTTTCGAAGACTACATCAACGGCATCGCTTGCAGTGAATGAGTTCTTGTTCGGGGATATGAATGCACAGGCTTATACAGCGGCCAATAGCTATAAACAGGCGAAGATATGCTTCGGTGAAATATCGAAGATTATACGGCAGCTTGACCCGAAGAAGAAGTATTTCAAGAGTACCAGGGAACTGCTTTCATGGAGAGAGAATAATTTTGGAAAGGAAAGTTTCGTGGAGTGCTTGACTGGTGGTGGGGATTCAAAGGACGGTCTGAATGCTTCGTTGGGGATATTCGATGAGTATGCACAGGCGAAGTATGTGAAGGGGCATTCGGATGGTGCGGAGCTTTACCAAGTGATTGCGTCTTCGATGGGTGTAAGACGTGAACCGATGATGGTGATTATTACCACGGCATCGAGAGAGGAAGACGGGCCGTTTGCGTTGGAACTGGAAAATGCAAAGAAGGTGCTGTTGGGAGAATATGCGGATGATACGCAGTTTGCATCGTTGTTTATGCCGGATGCGTGGGAAATGGACGGTGATTCGATTGGTGACCCTTCGGTATGGAAGAAGTGTAATCCGCATATTGGGGTGACGGTGCAGCTGGGGTATTATGAACAATGGTGGAACAAGGCACAACGAAGTGCGGAAACGATGTTGGAGTTCAAGACGAAGCTTCTGAACATCTTTACTTCGGGCGGTGTGGCGCAATGGGTGTCGAGGGCTTTGGCTCGATCCTTGCAAGTGGACTTTGATATTAATGCGGTGAAGGGAAGACCGGAAGCGATGGTGGCGATGGACTTGTCGGTGTGTGATGACTTTTCGGTAGTGGTGTATAATGTGTACAATCGGCTACAGAAGAAGTTTTTCCTTTGGCTGGATTGTTATATACCAGAAGAAGCCTTGAAGGAACACGCTAACAAGGAGCTTTATAAAGTTTGGGTTGAAAATGGGTGGTTGAAGGTGTGTCCGGGTGCGGTGATAAGCCAAACAATGATTGTGGAAGATGTGTTGAAGAGGAATAGACAGGTGACAATCCTTCAGATTGGGTATGATGCGTATAAGGCGCAAGAGGTGATTAATGCGCTGAGTGCTGCCGTAGCTGCTGAGGGTGGCAATCCTGAAAGGATTTTGAGGCCGGTGCCTCAGACGTATGGGGCTTTTACTAGCCCGGTTGAGACATTTGAGATGGCGGCTAAGAGTGTTCCGGCAAGGGTGCAGCTGAGTATGAATCCGATTTTTCCGTATTGTTTCGGTAATTGTTATCTGGATGAGGACAAGATGCGGAACAAGAAGCCGTTGAAGAGGAAAGAGAATTTGAAGATTGATGCGGCTATTGCGTCACTGATGACGTTTTGGCTATATAATAATTACGAACAATAAAATTTGTGGTGTTATGAAATTGAAAGTATTTACGGCATTTTCGGGCTATGATAGTCAGTGTATGGCTCTTGATCGGCTTGGGATAGATTATGAATTGGTGGGATGGTCGGAAATAGACAAATTCGCGATTCAGGCGCATAATGCGGTTTATCCGCAGTGGGCTGACCGAAACTTCGGGGATATATCGAAGATTGATTGGAATGAAGTGCCGGACTTTGACTTGTTTACTTATTCGTTTCCTTGTACGGACATCAGTTCGGGCGGGAAGCAACAAGGTCTTGCAAAAGATAGTGGGACACGTTCTTCACTTCTTTGGGAGTGTCAGAAAGCCATTGAAGTGAAACGGCCGAAGTATTGCTTGATGGAAAATGTGGCGGCTTTGGTTTCTGAGAAGTTCCGTCCGTTTTTCTTGGAATGGGAACGGTTGATGTGCCGATATGGATATGCGAACTATAACAAGGTGTTGAATGCTAAGGATTACGGAATACCGCAGAACCGGGAACGTATCTTCATGGTGAGCATTCTTGACCCTAACAAGTCTTTTTATTGGCCTGAACCGATCAAGTTAAAGAAGCGTTTGAAAGATGTGTTGGAAACGGATGTAGATGAGAAATACTATTTGAGTGATAGAGTTATTGAATCATTCAATATTCACGCAGAAAGAAACAAAGAGAAAGGGAACGGATTTGGATGGAAGCCTACTGATGGAGGGGGGGTGTGCAATGTGTGTAAAGACATCATCTAATCAACGGGCTGATGATAATTATATTATAGAAAAATGAATGAAAGACTTAAACAATTCCTGAAGAAAACCAAGATACCGGGGGAGACTTGTATGATTGACACATACAATCAATCCGTTTATGATGATGTGGCTTGTACGATAACGACAAGAGTAAACGCATCATGTCAACATTTTATAATTGAAAAAGATACGCTAATGAAGGGGAATCATACAGACCAGAAGATTATAGAAGTCCGAGCGGTAGGACGAGAAAGAACGGAAGAGGAGAAGAAACGCAGAAGGGTTCATGGAGACAAGGGAGCGAAATTTTCCCAAGGAAAGCAAATGTGTCTGCTTGGCGATGTTTCCGGATGCTTGACCACGATTCCTACCAAGGACAATTTGGTCGGTGAAATTTACAACAATGACATTACAATGAAAAAAGAACAAATTATCATTGACGATTACAACCAACGAATCCCAGAGAACCAAGATGTAATTGGGACAGTAACGACACAATTCGGTAATCCCGCACCTCGTCATGGATATAAGATTGCCGAACCTCTCCGCATCCACCAAGCCACCAAGCAAGGTTACATCGAAGTGCCACAAGGAGCCGTGTTCGATATGTCCTATCCCGAAAGCACTACCCGTAGAGGTAGAGTACAAGAAGGAGGACAGGTTTCGCCTACACTTATGGCTGGTGGAGAAGCACCTTGTTACTTTGAAGGAGTGGTTTCTGACCCTTCCGTAAAAAATCCGTTGAAAGGAAAGTCCGATAGAGGCTGGCATTTTGAGCAACAGGTTTACGATGAAACGGGTATTACAAGAACCGTGAAGTCCGGGGAAGGCTCTGGGAATATACCAAAAGTAATCGACAATACCACCTCCTACCGCATCCGCAAACTCACCCCAAGAGAATGCTTTCGCTTGATGGGAGTAACCGAGGCTGACATCGACAAGATTCAGCAAAGCGGAGTTTCACAGAGCCAACAATATAAAATGGCAGGCAATAGCATTGTGGTGGATGTATTGGAACATATTTTCCGGAAGTTGTTTGTGGATACCGGGCAAGAATCGCAACAGTTGTTATTGTTTTAAAAATACTATGGATATGGAAAAGAAAAAATTGAGTTATCAGGAAGTAGCGGAAACCATGAGTGGTTTATTCGTGGATGTGCAAGCGATTTCGGATAAGGTTTCGGCTGTTATGAATAGAGTGAATGAACTTCCGGAACCAAGCAACGTGAAAGA
>JAEIGA010016862.1_pt1 | contig 11113 bp, 6 predicted proteins | sample 9270691 | NCBI WGS metagenome assembly JAEIGA01 (sample SAMN17057246, study PRJNA624740) | gut metagenome | biome: biome; isolation source: fecal sample | host: Bos grunniens | place: China: Xizang | collected 2019 | reverse complement strand
TAACCGCTACGCGGGCAATATATTCGGGAGCTTCAAGGGTTGCAAGCATTTCGCTGACCTTGATAGGCCAACCGCAGTGCTTTACGTCACGGCCGTAGGGCGAGGTCTGAGTAACCTGGCCGGGAAGGCTCGTGGGCGCCATCTGTCCTCCCGTCATACCGTAAATTGCGTTGTTTACGAAAATAACGGTGATGTTTTCACCTCTTGCGGCGGAGTGAACCGTCTCTGCCATACCTATAGAAGCGAGGTCGCCGTCACCCTGGTAGGTGAATACGATATTGTCGGGGCGGGAACGCTTGATTCCCGTAGCAACCGCAGGCGCTCTTCCGTGAGCCGCCTCTATCATATCGCAGGTAAAATAGTCGTACGCCATAACAGCACAGCCAACAGGAGCTACGCCGATAGCCTTTCCCTCTATCTCAAGCTCGTCCATAACCTCAGCGACCAGACGGTGAATTATACCGTGAGGGCAGCCGGGACAGTAGTGGAACGGAGCATCGGACAGGGACTTTGGCTTTTGAAAAACAACTGCCATATCAGAACTCTCCTTTCTCGGCCTTGTTAATAGCCGCCAGCACCTCGTCGGGTCCGGGAATCATACCGCCCGCGCGGTTGCAAAGCATAACCGGCTTCTTGCACTCGGTAGCAAGCTTTATATCCTCAATCATCTGACCCATACTAAGCTCGACGGATATAAACGCGCGCACCTTGTCAGCCGCGCTCTTCAGTACCTTCGCCGGGAACGGCCAGAGGGTAATAGGACGGATAAGTCCAACCTTAATACCGGACTGTCTCGCCGCCGCCACCGCGTTTTTGGCAACTCGTGAGGCAATACCGAACGCAACAACGCAAAGCTCGGCGTCGTCCATCATGTATTCCTCCCACATAGCCTCGTTTTCCTCTATATACTTATACTTTTCAAAGCGCTCGAAGTTCTTTCTTTCAAGCTCCTCGGGCTTGAGGTAAAGCGAGTTAACCACATTGTGCGCTCTCTTGCACTCGGTGCCGGTCAGCGCCCAGGGCTTCTCGTAAACCTTAGGCTCAGCATCCTCAAAGGTGATAGGCTCCATCATCTGACCGATAGTACCGTCGGCAAGTATCATAGAGGTCATAAGATATTTGTCGGCAAGGTCAAAGCCCTTTATAGTAAGGCTTGCCATCTCCTGCACCGACGCAGGCGCGAGAACTATCATGCGATAGTCGCCGTGTCCGCCGCCCTTGGTAGCCTGGAAATAGTCCGACTGCGAGGGCTGAATGCCGCCAAGTCCGGGGCCTCCGCGCTGCACGTTTACAACAAGCGCGGGTATGTCAGAGCCCGCTATGTAGCTGAGTCCCTCTGCTTTAAGGGATATTCCGGGGCTTGATGACGAGGTCATAACGCGCACACCCGCAGCGGATGCGCCGTATACCATATTTATAGATGCAATCTCACTCTCCGCCTGAAGAAACACACCGCCGATTTTAGGCATCTTCTTTGCCATATAAGCGGCAATCTCGGTCTGAGGAGTGATAGGATAACCGAAGTAGTGACGGCAACCTGCGCGTATTGCAGCCTCTGCAATAGCCTCATTGCCCTTCATCAAAATTCTCTCTGCCATTGTGATCTCCTTACTTTTCAACCGTAATTATACAATCAGGACACATAGTAGCGCAGAAGGCGCAGCCTATACATTTGTCCTCTTCCTTCATATACGCCGGCGAATAGCCCTTCAGATTAAGCTTATCGTCCGCGATTGCAAGACATTTTTTAGGGCAGGCGTCAACGCACAGTCCGCAGCCCTTACACATGTCGGTCCTAAAGGTTACTTTACTCATTTATTCCTCCTTGATTTACAAGCCCGGCGCAGCCAAAAGCATCAGCGCGGCAGGTCGAAATACTTTGTTTGAAGCGAAAGAGGCAACACGGGTATGCCCGAAAGCCTCTCGGCAACCGAAGCCTCTGCCGTATGAAGCCACAGCGGCAATCCCGTTATCTCACATAGCTTCTCTATAAAATCAAGAGAATCAAGCACGGTTTTTTCTGTGGTTTCGTGTCCAAGATTTGAATTGTTTACTATCGAGGTGAACGCTATACCGGCTGCCGCCTCTATCTCTCTCATAATCTCGACTGTATCTTCTACGGTAGAGGTGAGAGGACGGTGGCGGTTTACGACAAACGCCCTACGGTAATTGCCCTCTGCCTTGATAGCGTCTCTGTATCTGCCGAGTGCATAAGCCCCTCGGTCGTCGCCGCCGATATCCATAACGCCAAAAACCGACTTATCCTCGACCAGACGGTAGCTCTCGGCAGGAAGCGCCGGCAGGTCTACGTTGGTGTTGGCAAAGCGCGGTGAGATGAGCTCTATACCAAGCTCCAAAAGCTCTCTCTCCGAATCCTTGGTTCTGAAATACGGGTTTACGATATCCAGGTCGGCAATACAAACCTGTTTTCCCTCTCTTTTAAGGTGCATTGCGTAATTCACGGCAATATTCGTTTTGCCGCTTCCGTAATGCCCCGCAAAAAGAGTCAATCTTTTATGTTCCATAGCTATACTCACACATCCGCTAAGTTCAGCGGTAAGGTATTACAGTAATTTTCTTATAATCTTGCCGCTTGTGGTTTTAGGCAAGCTCTCGTAGAATTCCACGAGTCTAGGGTACTTATAGGGTGCTGTACGGGATTTTACGTAGCTCTGAATTTCCTTCTTGAGCTCGTCTGTGCCCTCGTATCCCTTGACAAGAACGATGCTCGCCTTAACGACCTGTCCGCGTATCTCATCGGGAGCGGCGGAAACTCCGCACTCAAGCACGTAAGGAAGCTCCATAATTACGTTCTCAATCTCAAACGGACCGATTCTGTAGCCCGAGGATTTGATAACGTCGTCTGCGCGTCCCACGTACCAGAGGAAGCCGTCCTCATCCCTCCAAGCAAGGTCGCCCGTATGATAATAGCCGTCGCGCCAGGTCTCGGCGGTAACCTCGGGATTGCCCTCGTAGGCGTAAGCCAGACCGCAGGGGAGACCGTCAGAGATGTTTATGCATATCTCACCGCTCTCACCAAGCATAACCTCCTCACCCTCGGGATTAAGCAGATGCACGTCGTAAAGAGGCACGGGCTTACCCATAGAGCCTATCTTGTAGCTGCCGCCGGCAAGGTTACCGATAATCAGAGTGCTCTCGGACTGACCGAAGCCCTCCATAATTTTGAGACCTGTGTGGTTTTCAAACTGACGGAATACCTCAGGGTTCAGCGCCTCTCCCGCGGTAGATGCGTGCTCTATGCTGGAAAGGTCAAAGCGGGAAAGATCCTGCTTGATAAGCATTCTGTACATCGTAGGCGGCGCGCAGAAGGTAGTAATATGATGCTTTTTGAATAGAGGCAATATCTTCTCTGCGTCAAAGCGGTCAAAATCGTAAACAAAGGTTGCCGCCTCGCACAGCCACTGACCGTAGAGCTTGCCCCACAGCGCTTTCGCCCAACCCGTGTCGGAAATTGTAAGGTGCAGACCGTCGGGATTAACCTGATGCCAGTATTTCGCGGTGATAAAATGTCCAAGAGGATATTTGTAGCTGTGAGCCGCAATTTTCGGATATCCCGAGGTTCCCGAGGTGAAGAACATCAGCATGGGGTCGCTTCCGCACGGAGCGTCAGCCGCACGCGCAAAATGGCTGCTGTATATGCAGTATTCGTCGTCAAAGCTATGCCAGCCCTCACGCTCTCCGCCGACGATTATCTTGTGCTCAAGACCGCCGCACTTAGCTGCCGCCGCGTCTACTGAGTTCGCAACCTCACCGTCAGATGTGCATATAATGCCCTTTATTCCGCCTGCCGAAAATCTGTACTCAAAGTCCTTTTCGAGCAGCTGGTTCGGCGCGGGAATAGCCACAGCGCCAAGCTTATGTAAAGCAAGCATACAGAACCAGAACTGATAGTGGCGCTTAAGCACCAGCATAACTCTGTCGCCTCTTTTGATACCGAGGGATTTGAAATAGTTTGCGGCTCTTGCCGATTCCTTTTTCATATCCTGGAACGTAAAGCGGCGCTCCGTGCCGTCCTCGCTTACGTGTAGCATAGCGAGCTTATCCGGCTTGCGTCTGCCGAGCGCGTCAACGACGTCAAAGGCAAAGTTGAATTTTTCCTCGTTTTTGAAGGAAATACCGGTAAGAATACCGTTTTCCTCAGTGGGAATAATGAAGTCGTGATAAATTCTCTTCTGGGTATCCTCCTCGCGGCGCTTGGTCTGTACCGAAAGCTCGGCTGCCGCCTCGCCCTCTCTTGCCGCCTGATTGCGCAGAACGATGGCGTAGAAGGTACAGTCTCTGCCTCCTACGGCAACCATGCCGTGAGGTGTTCCCGAGTCATAATATATACAGTCGCCGGGATTGAGTATCTCGGAGTTATCGCCGATCTGAATTTTCATCTGACCGCTTATAACGATATCACATTCCTGGCCCTCGTGGGTAACGAGCTCGATTTTCTCGTTCTCCGCGCCCTCATGGTAGTTCATCTCCATATAAAGCGGCAGAGCGATACGGTTACGGAAGCCCGAGGCGAGGTTAAAGCCTACCATATGGTGCGCTTCCTCTATCCTCTGTCCCTCTCCCCTGCGCGTCAGCGCATAGGAACGCAGCTTAGGGCTCTTACCCTCAAGTATATCTCCCATATCCACGCCAAAGCTGAGCGTACAGTGATACAGGAAAGCAATGCTCAAATTACGGTTGCCCGCCTCACACTGCTCATATTCGTATTCGCTGAGGCCTGTTCGTGCGGCCATTTCCTCAACAGACAGTCCCGTAATCAGACGAAGCTCTTTTATACGGTCGGCTATCTGTTTTATTTTATGTTCCATTGTTTCCATATGCTTAAAGGCTGCTCCTCTTTAAAATAAAACGCGCTAATAAAATACATTATACAAAAATGCGTATGCACTTGTCAATATTTTTAACAAACAATTTACCGTAAAAAAGTAAATATTTTGCGCTCTTTCGCGCGTTTGTCGTCTCAAATGTCGGCTTAAGGGCGGATTTTCTTCCCTTGCCGCTTTTTATAGAAGCTCGGGAAAAGCCACCGATTTATAGCTTTTCTTGAATTGCAGCCGACTTAAAGCTTGTTGCGGATTATCTTACCGCTGATAGTCTTGGGAAGCTCTTTACGGAACTCAACTATTCTCGGATACTTATAGGGTGCTGTATGCAGCTTGACATAATTCTGAATATCCTTTTTGAGCTCCTCCGTGCCCTCTGTTCCCTCTACGAGAACGATACAAGCCTTGACGACCTGTCCCCTGACCTCATCGGGAGCGGCGCAGACACCGCATTCCAGAACGTACGGAAGCTCCATGATGGTAGACTCTATCTCAAACGGACCTATGCGGTATCCCGACGATTTGATAACGTCGTCGGCGCGTCCGACATACCAGTAATAGCCGTCCTCATCGCGCCACGCAAGGTCTCCCGTGTGATACATTCCGTCATGCCATACGCTCTCGGTCGCTTCCTTATTAAGATAATAGCCGAGGAATACGCCGGCGCTTATCTTTTTATCCGTACGGATAACTATCTCGCCGTTTACTCCGTCGGGAACGGGGTTGCCATCCATATCCACAAGGTCGATGCCATAGCCGGGCACGGGCTTACCCATAGCGCCGGGCTTAAGCTGAGTACCAAAAAGATTTGCAATACCGAGGGTCATCTCGGTCTGACCGAAGCCCTCAGCGATACGAAGTCCCGTGCTCTTCTCAAACTGATAGAACACCTCGGGGTTGAGCGCCTCGCCCGCCGTCGTCGCGTGACGGATAGAGGAGAGGTCGTACTGACTTATATCCTGCTTGATAAGCATTCTGTACATCGTGGGAGGCGCGCAGAAGGTGGTTATGCCGTATTTTGCGAACATGGGAAGTATTTTTGCCGAGTCGAATCTGTCAAAATCGTAGGTGAATACAGCGCCCTCGCAGAGCCACTGACCGTAGAGCTTGCCCCACAGAGCCTTGCCCCAGCCGGTCTCGGAAATGGTGAAATGAAGTCCGTCTCTCTCACAAAGATGCCAGTACTTCGCCGTAACGTAATGTCCGAGAGCATATTTATACGAGTGCATAGCCATTTTGGGATAGCCTGTAGTGCCCGAGGTAAAGAGCATAAGCATAGGATCGTTACCGCAGGGAGCGTCCTCGGCTCTGATATATCTGCGGCTGAAGAGCGAATACTCGCTGTCGTAGTTATGCCAGCCGTCCCTCTCGCCGCCGACGAGCACCTTGGTTAAAGAAATTCCGAGCGACTCCTCCGCAAGCTCGACCTGACGGGCGGTATCTCCGTCTGCCGTACAAAGCACAGCGCTGACACCCGCCGCCTTAAAGCGGTAGGAGAAGTCGTGCTCCATAAGCTGATTTGTAGCGGGTATTGCTATCGCGCCGATTTTATGAAGTCCGAGAATTGAGAACCAGAACTGATAGTGGCGCTTGAGAACGAGCAGTACTCTGTCGCCTCTCTTTATGCCGAGAGATTTGAAATAATTGGCGCTCTGTGACGATGCGTCCTTTATATCCTTAAAGGTAAATCTGCGCTCTGTCATATCGTTTGACACGTGAAGCATAGCAAGCTTACCCGGCTCGCGGCGCGCAATCTCGTCGACGGTATCAAAGGCAAAATTATATTTATCCTCGTCTGTGTAGTTAACGTCGAGGAGAACTCCGTTTTCGTCCTCCTTTGCCTGTATGAATTTCTCGCAGAGCAGAGGCTGCTTTGTCGCGGTATGAGTACCGCCGCCGATATACATCGGTTGGTCGGTTGCGTCGCTCGCCATAACCACAGAAAGGAATACGCAGTCCTTGCCGTCTATCGCAATCATACCGTGGGGTGTCGAGGATTTGAAGAAAATGCTGTCGCCCTCTCTGAGAATTTCCTCATGCTCACCGACACGGAAGCGCAAAGAGCCCTTGATGACCATATCAAATTCCTGACCGGCATGCGTAACTGTGTGAATCGGAGACTTCTGAAGCTCCTCGGAATACTGATAAGTTACCCAGTACGGAGTAGCCAGCTTCTTACGGAACTTCGGAGCAAGCGCCTGAATGGTAATGCCGTCCTCCTCAGCAGTGGTAAGTCCCTCTCCCTTTCTGGTTACAGTATAGCCCGACAGCTTTGCGCTGTGTCCCTCGAGAATCTCGGTGAGCTCTATGCCGTACACCTTGGCGCATTTATGTATAAATGTGAAGGGTAAATCAACACTGCCCGTCTCATACGAGCAGTACAGAGGCTCGGACACCTCGGTTAAAGCTGCCATCTCTGATGTGCTGTAACCCATAATCTGACGCATCTCCCTGATACGCAGCGCGATTTTTTCAAGCTGATTCATACTTGATTGCTTAGTCATAACAAATCTTCCTTTCAATATAGGTATAAAACGCAAAACCTGTATAAAAACAAAAAACGTCTCAAGAATACAATTCCTGAGACGAGTATACAATACCCGCGGTACCACTCAAATTACGGACAAACCGCCACTTTGGACTCCAACAAGCCCTCACCCTTAACGCGGGAAACGTAAAACCCTGGCAGACGCTCGGATTTTCGACTCGGAAGTGATGGGTACTATGGCTTTTCGCTATCGGCTCGCACCTTACGCCGACTCTCTGAAAGCTACCTCGCCGTACCGTCTTCGTCACGGTCTTTGCTTTATGAGAATATTTTACCACTTCTTTCTCAAAATGTCAAACCTTTTTTTGACAAAAATATGCACAAATTTTCAAGAAAATCAACACGGGTTTTTATATACTATATTCAAAAGTTAACTTTTTTTAGCATTTTCTATTGACAAAACGCTTATTTAGTGGTTTAATATATCTATCAAAATTCCAGAATTATTGGTGTATTATCAAAATATAATTGTAGCAAAATACAATTACAGCGTTCTGAGAATTTTTACAGATTTAAAGACTGTGACGGAAATCTTGCCCTTTATCGAATGCTGCAGAGAGTCGGCGGTTGGTGTAAGCCGATGCGGACGTGAAGGTGCGCTCTTCTTCCCGAGTCGGTCTCGTCAACGCCGGAAGCTGTAGCTCTATCCGCACTCGGGAACAGTCCCCGATGCGTTAGCCGCTCTCTACTACGACCAGTAATGAGACACGGTAGCCACCGTTATATGGCACGGCCCTGCTTGGGGCTTAAAGTGATTTCCCTTCTCAGGGGGTAATCAGGGTGGTACCGCGAATTTTATTCGTCCCTGAAGCCGCATCGGCGGCCTCAGGCTTTTTTTATTTTATCAGGCTATTATTACTTAATTTAAGGAGATTTGTCAGCTATGAAACAGATTGTTATCAGCGACGCAACGATGAAGCAGGAGTCAGAGAGCTTTCGCCTTTCGTTTAAGGAGAAGATAGAGCTCGCAAAGCTTCTCGATAAGCTTGGAGTTGATATTATTGAGCTTTGCGGAATAAAAAACGCGCGTGTTGATTCTCTGCAAATTAAATCTATTGTATCAGCGGTAAGCGAGAGCCGTATAGCGGTTCCCGTCGAGCTAATGGATGATGAGAATATAGAAAAAACCTGGTCCGCCCTCAAGGAAGCAAAAAATCCAAGACTTCAGGTATGCGCGGCGGCAAGCGACGTTCAGATAGAATATCTTTTCCACAAGAAGCCCGAGGCTATGATAGAAGCTATACGCAAAACGGTAGCGAAATGCAAATCTCTGTGTCCCGACGTAGAATTTATAGCAGACGATGCTACTCGCGGTGACGGTAAATTTCTCGCTGAGGAGATAAGCGCGGCAATCGAGGCGGGCGCAGGTACGGTAACGCTCTGCGATACGGCAGGTACTATGCTTCCGCTCGAGTTCGCGGAGTTTATCCGTGCGCAGTACGAGCTTGTTCCGGCTCTTTCCGAGGTAACTCTCGGTATTTCGATATCAAACGCTATCGCTATGGCAGATGCCTGTGCTATCGCGGCTGTGGCTGAGGGCGCTTCCCAGATATGCGCGGCAGCATACGCGCCGAGCGGTGTATCCCTCCCTAACGCGGCTCGTATAATCGCGGCAAAATCGGATACTCTTAACGCTTCTTCGGCTATACGCATGACACAGCTCCAGAGAATTGTTGACCGTATTGACTGGCTTTGCCACTCGAGCGGAAGCAAAAATACACTTACAAGGTCCTACGAGGAGAGCGACACAGAGCTTTTCCTCACCTCACACGACGGAATAGAGGCTGTCAGCTCCGTTGTTAAAAAGCTTGGCTACGATCTGTCCGACGAGGACACGCAGAGAGTATATTCCGCATTCCGTGAAATTGCCGACAAAAAGGACAAGGTCGGCAAAAAGGAGCTTGATGCTATAGTCGCATCCTCCGCTATGCAGGTTCCCTCTACGTACAAGCTTGATACCTACGTTATCACATCGGGAAATACCATTTCCGCCACCGCCCATATCAAGCTTATGAAAAACGGTCAGCCCGCCGAGGGCGTGTATATCGGCGACGGCTCTATTGACGCCGCATTCCAGGCTATCGAAAAGATTACGGGCTGTCATTACGAGCTTGACGATTTCCAGCTTCAGGCTGTAACCGAGGGCCGCGAGGCTATGGGACAAACCGTGGTCAAGCTTCGCTCGGGCGGCAAGGTATACTCCGGCAGAGGTATCTCTACCGACATCGTCGGCGCGGGTATACAGGCATATCTTAGCGCGCTTAACAAAATCATTTACGAGGAGGAAGTAGAATGAAGCTCTCCTTTTCTACCAGAGGTTGGCCAAATCTCTCTTTTGACGAAATGCTCGAGGTCGCAACCGATATGGGCTTTTCGGGCGTCGAGGTCTACAATCTCGCAAAATTTGATCCGCTGATGGAAAAGGGCGGTCCGTTTCACAAATACAACACCGCCGCAACCGTCCGTCTGCTTCGCGAAAAGAAGCTCTCTATCCCCTGCTTTGACACCTCGCTTGATATTTCCTCTGACGATAGTGCTGTCGATACCGTAAAAAGTCTTATCGAAATCGCGCGCGGCGCGAGAGTTCCGTATATCGTAGTATGCGCTCTTTCGGATAATGAAAATAAGGTTTTTGACGCTCTCAGCTCGCTTTTGCCCGTGGCAGAAGCCACCGATGTGACTCTTCTTATTAAAACGAGCGGAATTTACTCCGACACCTCACGCCTTCGCGGTATGCTCGACAGATTTGCGAGCGACAGACTTGCGGCGCTCTGGGACGTCCATCACCCCTACAGAGATATGGGAGAATCCGCTGACACTACTATAAAAAATCTCGGCTCTTACGTATGCCACGTTCATATGCGCGACTCCGACGACTCCGGCACATATCAGCTTATAGGCGAGGGAACGATGCCCATTGACGACGTTATGCGAGCTCTTTCTTCGGTAAATTACGACGCATTTATTTCACTCGAATGGAAGCCCGAGTGGCTCGACGAATTACAGGATCCGGAGGTCATTTTCCCGTATTTTGTAAACTATATGTCACGTTTTCACTCCACTAAGGGTATGAAAAAGAGTCTTTACTTCAACCACGATGGCACAGGACAGTACGTGTTTAAGAAGGACGAGCTTATAGACCTTACCTTCTCCGAGGTGCTCGACAGAGTGGCTGACGAGTTTCCCGACCAGTACTGCTTTAAATATACAACGCTCGACTACACGCGTACTTATTCCGAGTTCCGTGAGGATGTTGACCGATTTGCGAGAGCTCTCGTTTCGCTCGGTGTAAAGGCAGGCTCAAAGGTTGCGGTATGGGCAACAAACCTACCCGCTTGGTACATAACCTTCTGGGCAACTACAAAGATAGGCGCGGTTCTCGTTACGGTAAACACAGCCTACAAAATTCACGAGGCGGAATATCTCTTACGCCAGTCCGACACCCACACTCTCGTTATGATTGAGAGCTGTCTTGACTCAAATTACAAGGAAATAATCAACACGCTCTGCCCCGAAATCAAAAATACCGTCCCCGGCGAGCCTCTGCACGCGGCAAAGCTTCCCTTCCTTCGCAACGTTATCACCGTTGGCTTCAAGCAGGATGGATGTCTCACCTTTGACGAGGCTATGGCAAGGTACAAGCTCGTCAGCCGCGAGCATATCGCGAGAATGGCGGCGGCGGTCCGTCCGAGCGACGTTTGCAATATGCAGTACACCTCGG
>JAEIGA010016861.1_pt1 | contig 11113 bp, 23 predicted proteins | sample 9270691 | NCBI WGS metagenome assembly JAEIGA01 (sample SAMN17057246, study PRJNA624740) | gut metagenome | biome: biome; isolation source: fecal sample | host: Bos grunniens | place: China: Xizang | collected 2019 | reverse complement strand
GTTTTTGTGATACTGTTCAAATGCTTCCAATGTTACATATTTCTTTTCGTCCATATGTTCTACCTCTTAAAACATTTGCTTTATTAATCTATATAATCCACAAACTCTTCTTTGCAGCATAAACATCTAACGGTTTGATGCTCATCAATGATACTTGGCAAAAATTCATACACGAACTGTCTGCCCTCTGGAATGCGAGATGTACATTTTTCTCGATGTTCTTTTACCCACTTATCTATTCTTTTGCTTGTTTTAAAGTCCATATATTATTCACCTCTTAAAATCCCTGTTTTATTACCTTAGCAAGTTACTTTGGGCAATCCCAAAATACAATGACAAATACCACTACCACCGTTCTTAACATTGTTAGGACAGTTATCGCAAGGCGACTGCTCGGTGGCAAGACCATAGGGAGTGTTTATATAATCATTTAAAGACGGCTGCTTGGTGATATTTGGATTGTTTCCATCAAAAGGAACTCTGACAACTTCTTCTCTTTCACCTTCCCAACTCCAACCACAATGCCAACATTCTTTTCTTGGGATAGGCGGATATGTTGCAATCATTAAATTTTGTAAATCGTGTCCACACTTCGGACAAGTTTCAATAATAATCATCTGTGTTTACCTCTTAATCATTCTCTGTTAAAGTAATTGCTTTTACTTCGCCTCTCATACCAAGAGAGTTTAATAAATTCTGTAACACCAAGGGCGCTTCGTCCACCAACAAATCTTTATCTGCCGCCTTACTGCCCCTAATTCTATTTGTTGCTATTTCGTCAGCAACAATAGGTTCTGGAATTATTAGTCCAAGCCTTTCTGCTTGGTATACTAAATTATCTTTTTGAGCATAAGTAGCACATAAAATGGGAATGTTTTGCCATTCACTCGCATAAAGCAATCTTGCGGTTTTACCTTGACCTCTGCCTAAATTAATAATTTTCATATTATTTTTACCTCGTAAAATGTTAATTTTATAACCAATACATTTCTTCATAAGACATTCCAGTATTAGAACTACGACCATCAACAAAACACATATCAACATCATATTCGTTTCTGCCAACGGATTTGACAAAACAATGCGGATAGTACATACCTTCGTCTTCAAGCTTTGAATACATTGTTGCTAATGATTGCTTTACGATATTCCCTAATTCTTCTAAGGACAAATCGCTATTAATGTTTTTAATAATATCATCATACATATTTCTTACCTCTTAAAACTAATCTTTTAATGCGTCTACTGCCTTTTCAATAGCCTGTAAATAAACCTCGGCATCTTCATCATTTTCGGCAATCTTGCTAATGTTATTGCCTATATGAAATAACAAGTTGATTGCTTGTTTGTTTGACATTCCCTCTTCGTTCTTACGCTTCTTAAACCAACACATTTTATTCACCTCATAAAATTAAACTTTTCATTATCCATTAATATTGCAATCTCTTACTAATCTCTTCATTGATTAAATATCTTAAATCAACGCCATCATAATAAGGAGTTGCATTCATAACATTACCAACCAATCTTTCTCTGATTCTATTCTTCATATCTTCTTTGTAACCATTAATAGAATAATCAACCAATTCATTGGCAATCTGTTCAATCTTTTCTTTATAGTCGGTTGTAGCAATAATTTCTTCTACTTTCTTAGTCAGCTCTTCTCTGATTCTATTGTTAAACTGATTTTTAATAAGTTCGCCAATGGTTAATTGGTTGCTTTTATAATTGCCCCAATTGTCTTTTTCACGCTCTTTAACACACGCAACCATTTTATAATCATACTTATTAGTATCATAATTAAATACACTCTGATTCTTTTTTACAAAGAAGTCTTGGCTAATGTAATCCAAAACGGTTTGCATATCTTCTTCTGTTAACTGTGCCATATACTGGTCTACGATTTTCTGACCTAATACTTGCGAGATATCAATATTGATACCCATTACATCCATCTTTCCATTTTCCATAATTTTTACCTCTTAAAATTCAGCTTTTAAGTCACTGCCTTATCTAACAGTGTCAACAATTCGTCAAGCGCCTTCTTCAAGGCATTAATCCTGCAACCATAAGTATCATTATTGCAATCTGAAAAACAATTAATCTTATAATACTCACGGTCTAGTTCTTCTCTAATGTCTTGAAATTTAGTTTTTGTAATCATACATATATCTTTATCAATATTCATATTTTACCTCTTAAGATTTAGTTTTTAAATCCTTTTCTGTTATTTCAATAAACCAACCGCAATGACAAGTACGCTTAAAATACCCTTTAAATGTGTCACATTCAAAAGTCCCTTTGCCGTTCCCCACGGCTTCACATCCACACTCTGGACACTTTGCATACTTGTTCATAAACTCAATAAAATCATATGCACTCATAATTTTGTCTCTTCAAATTCAATTTTTAATTGTTCAAACTTTGAACCAATTTGATTTTTCTTTTTTCTTGGTCTATGTATTTTGCTATTCCAAACATAGTCTACAAATATATCCCAATTGTTCATAACTTGGTCATAAACATCTATTTTAATTTCTTTGGTGTTTCGACCACCACACCAAGGATAAATAAGAACTTCCCACTCTGCTTTTGACCAAAAATAATACATTAAAGAAGATTTGAGCTTTTTGGCAAATTCTTCTTTGTTCTTATATTTCTTAAAATACTTTTCAATATCTTGAACAAAACCGCAGTGATTAAAGATGTTGTAGGTCTTTATTACTTGTGAATTAACATTGTGATAATATACATACCACTTTAAATCTTTTACATTCATTTTCTTACCTTTACTTTCTTGTGCAATTCTCAACATCGCACCAGCTTCTTCGCCAATCCTTTACGGCATCGTCAAAGCATTGTAATACCATATCCATATCCATTTCAGACCATACGGCATATGTTCGACCATATTTCTTTTTGGAAAGACCATATCTCTCACAATCTTTGTTCCAAGCATCCACCTCTTCTTTACTTTCATAATGGAATATCGCTTGGTTAAAGTCTTTTCGTCTGCGGTCACTATGGTTACTATCTACTGTCATTCGTTGAATGAATAGTTTGCGAAAGAAGGCAAGGAGTTGCTTACCTTCTTCTATTGCTTGTTGGTTATCTTTGCAATTACATCCCATATTTTTACCTCTCAATAAACTGGGTTGTATTCGCCAAAATATTTTTCTTCGGCTTCAACACGCATCTTTTCTGCATCATCAAAGTCTTCATAAAAACCAAGTCGAATTCTTTCTTTGTTAACGGTTATATAACTCTCCCATTTATTACAAGCATTATGCCAACTTACACCAACCTTACCACTCGTATTGTTTGTTTTAATACCTTTATTAATGGCGCTTTGTACAGTGTTAACGGTTCTTAGATTGGATTTTCTGCAATCGACTCTGTTTCTATCAATGTGGTCGATTATAACACCGTCCCCCTTTTGACAACCCATAACTAATCTATGTAGATATAATTTTCCTGTTTTATTAATCTTGTCAATAGTTTTCAAATACCCATTTTGACTATCAACACACCAACAATATTGTCTTACTAAATCATAGTCTTCTTTGTCAAAATAGAATTTGTCTCCAGATTGTGTGTAACCGACATAATATTGGTCATCAACTAATTCATAAGTGTTTTGCCTACTGTTATTTCTTTTTGTAGATTCTACTTTATAACAACCACAAGAGGTGGAATTTTTGCTTTTTAGAGAATAGGCGTCAATTGCTTTTAGTGTATGATTTTCACACTGACATTCACACATCCACATCGGATGGCGTACTCCTTTTGAATTAACATAGTCCTCAACTTGGTACAACACTTTCCATCTGCCAAATATTTGATTAGTTAAGTCTTTCGTTCTCATCATAATTTTAATCCTCAGATATTTGCCAACCAAGAGAGGTCTAACTCATCACTCTTATTATTTATAACATTACTACTTGAAGTAGAGACATTATTGCTCAAGCCAAGACCAACAAATAGGTCTTCGCCTCTTTGAGCAGCCTCAAATTTCTTACAATATTCATCGTATGGCTTATGAAGATTTCTGCTATAGCCGCACAAATTTGAGAAGTAATAACTCTGCTCCTTTACAGATTCATCTGTATCCCAGAAACAAGCATCACTATGACTTTCAGCATAATCCGCTTCTCTTAATTCAATATCCTTAATCACGGCAATTACATGCTCAGTCCACTTGTTAATTAGCTTGTCTGTCAAATCAACATATACATAACAATCGGAAACAACATATTTTTCTTTAACTTCGTCTGGTAGACAAGCAATACTATTGGTATCAAGCATTTCCTTTAAATACTCATCAGGTTCATAACCAAAATGTTTCAACCAAGTTTTTACATTTGACTGTAAACTCTCACCAATCTTACAACGCTCAACTTCTCTTGTCTTAATTTCACCGTTTTTCTGTTGATACTGAATAGATACATACTTAAGGAAGTTCCAACGAATCTTAATCTTGTCCATTGGTACGCCTTGCTGATTTAAACCAATCGCATATAACACTAACTGACCGCTCTCGTTTTCTGCCTTAGCACCCTTATAAATGCTACTCGTCTTCCAGTCTTGAATGGTGATGCAGCCTTCATCGTCCTTAAAGGCAATGTCAATGTATCCTTGGATTAGATTATCGCCAATCTTAACCTTAACAAACTGTTCGATAATCGGTTTATTTTCTAACTTTGTATGGTTAGCAAAGAAATGTGCAAGATTTTCATAATACTTATCCTTAATTTTTGCATTTCTTTCTTCGTCGCTTCTATCGAACTTAAGGTCGGCTATTTCTGCTGCTACCAACCAGCCATCTTCAAACAATTCAATCATTTGACCATATGTAATTTGTTCTGAATAAAGCTTTTCCAAGATATCATGAGCGAGACCACCAGTGGTAACATATATTGAATTTGCCCTATCTTCTTTTGCCTTCTTTATATATTTAAGATAATATTCATAAGGGCTTGTATGGAAACAATTAATTTTGCTCCACGACCAGATTCGGTCAACACCCTCTTTCTTCATAAGAGCTTGTAATTGCTCACTTGTTAATCTTGCCATTCAATCACTCCTTAATAAACTTAGAAATCAAAGAATAAATGTCCTCTTCGCATCCTACATAAATAGTGTTCCAATCTGCATTTTGTGCCATCTTCTTTTGCTTATTCTGCAAATGAGCGCTCATAACCAAAACACACAAGAAGCTCTTTGCACTTAGCGACCAATCACTGCCGTTTTCATCCTCGCCCATTACTGTAACCTCAGAATTAACTCTCGAACAAATATCAATAAACTCTATAATGTCGCTACTTGTATTTAATTCAATATGATACTTATGCATTTATTTTCTCACCTCACAACATATTCTGATAATACATTTCTTCTTCATTTAATTCTTTGTGTCTTACTTTGTATCGTTCAATATCTCTCTCATCATATTCTCTTATAGAATTATAGTTTCTTACATATACTTCATAGTAATTACCTCGCATAGTTGATTGCCACGACTTTACGATTACACCTATAAAATAATCTTCTACGACAACAATATCACCGAATAAAAACTTCATATCGTAAAACCTCAATTTTATTTGTCTTGTTTGTCCAATAACAATTCATAAACATCAACATCTGCTTCTGCAATAACATCGTCTTCAGTTAATGGAGCAAGCCTATATGTTGTAAATGAATTAGGTTTAAAAAACTTATATAATGTTATATATGGTTTGGAATAAGTAATTTTATATTTAATCTTGTTCCAATTAATCATATGCCTACCTCTTAAAACTGCAATTTTATTTCCAATTAATTTTTGTATCACATCTATTACAGTACTTATCTTCGTGATAAGGCATGTAATTATATGGCATACCCGTAATAACAAATCCACCAACCCAAGTTCCACACTTTGGACACATCCAATAGTGTTCACCAGTTCTATTTCTATCAAGACTCTTTACAGGTCTTAAACCTTTCTTATTATTCATATTTAAATCCTTTTAAAATCGTAATTTTATTTTATATAACTTTATCTATTATTATAAATTTCAAACACATTTATTACAATACTATTGTATCATAATATTTTCTATTTGTCAAGAGTTTTCTGAAAATTTCTTAAAAATATTTTTGGGGCGAGAAATTATACTATCCCACCCCAACACCTCTCGGATTCTCTCTATGCTAATTCAATGCTAATCGAGCGAATATCTTGCTCTTTTGAAAGTGCATTAAACACAAATTGCTCCTTATTAATGAACCTGTCCCATAAATAACAAGTGACTCGTTCTTTGGTTACTTCTGATACAAAACCAATCGGCTTGCCATTTACAGTAACTGGAATATGAACGGCTCCTTGTCCATATGAACCATCATTATTAAAATAAATTTCTATCATTTAATCCTTATCTTCTCCTTAAAGGCTTTAAAATCACCATTTTAATTTCTATCATCGCTAATGAAAAATTCTGTATGAGAGCCAATATCGTGCCATTTAAGACCTTCTTTGTCTCTCCAAGTTCTTACATAGTAAATTTTAAAATTTCTATCTTCACAGAACTTATGAATTTCCTTATTGGCTTCTTTTTCGGTTGCTGGCTCTGCAATAATTCTTCTTTCGCCCCTTGAATTTTCAAAGTACAATTTCATTCTTAACCCCCAACCAATACATACTTACCATATGCCGATTTAGTACCATATATATCAACAAACGGAATGTCTATGGTCTGTATTTTGATACCTCTCTTTCTAAGCCTAAAAATAATATCGCTTAGACGAGTAGCCTTATACTTCTCAATAGCTTCTAAACTCGTAATACAACCGTATGTCTGTAGATGCTTTAAGACTTCGTTTGTTTTGTTTGTTTTCTTTTCACTCATTTTTCTATCCTTCTTTTTTCAAACTTTCTTGATATAATCTTTGTTCATTTCTATCATAAACAATTCTGTTGTCAAACAAGAATTGATAATCTTTATTGCGAGCATCCATAGGCGCATCTTTATGCTGTAAGATTCCCATAAAATCTCTAATGTAAGACACTTTTCTGATATTTTTAAATTTATCACAGATAAATCTTACTTCGTTCACATCAACATCATTATCTAATGCAATCACAATTTCTACATTAAGACCAATGAGGATTCGCACTTGCTCATCTGATATACTTTTGCCAGAAAGAGCAACCACAGTACTGTCACCAAGACTATCTCTTTTTAAAACCGATTTCTCACTTTCTGCAACCACGACATATCCTGCTTTTTGAATAGCATCGTAATTCTCATATAATCCATACAAGTTAAGATGTTTAGGATATGTGGGAGTTATGAAATACTTTTTGATATTAAACTCTTCATAATTCTCAACTGTTGTTCTTTGATTGAAGCCAAGTAATTCACCTGTTGCCCAATAACGAAGAGGCACAACAATTCTTTTATGTCTGTATGAGTATGAGAGTTTAAATTTACGCCTTGTTCTTTCAGTAACACCTTCTTTAACCCAGTCAATATGAAGCATTGGAATGTAGTCGTCTATAAGTTTATCTTCTAAAATCTTAATATCGTCTACATTCACAACCCTTCTGTTACATCTTAATACTTTTTTAAATACTTGGAGAGGGTCATACTTCTTCCGTGGTTTTTCTTCTCGTTTTTTAAACTCAAACGGCAAATCAAGAATTTTATGTATATATTTAACACTTTCAATGAACGAAAGTTTCTTGGTGGTTTCCACGAGGCTTATAAGGTCTTGACCGTCTTCGTAATCAACACCTCTTGAAAAACTGCGATAATTTAAATATTGATTATTACGAATATTTATACCCATAGGGTTGTCGCCGTCTGGATGACAAGCGCTCCAATATTCTTTCTGATTATATTTAATCTCATGACAACCAAGTTGTTCCAGTATATATTCTATTTTATTATTTTCATAAATATATTCTTTTAGCTCACTAATTGTCATAATATTTACCTTATACATTTATTTATTATTTATATTAAACTCATCATCATATTCATAACGAAAAACAAAACCGTAATGATGATTTCTGTTTCTATGACACACTTCGCTTATTTTACTAGCGTTAAAATTATACCCATATAATTCTTTCATATTTTTTACCGTCTCAGCATTAGAATTAAAAGTATGTACCAATATATTATTTTTATATACATTAACCTTTATAGTATTTTTATTTGGTTGTCTTGTATTTATATAATCTAAATCTATATCCAAACTATCGTCTATATATCTCCAAATATAACATCCTGCTGTTTTTAATTCTTTTTTGCAACATAGCCTAATACTATTTTTATTTATGCCAGTGTACTCGCCCGCTTCAGATATAGAGTTAAATTTGTTGATGGGAGTTAATGTATGTTTGTCTATCTGCACTACCTTTTTGTATCGTGGATTCTCGTATTCTACAATATCAGATTCATCATTATGATATTTCCAAATAAAATTGCCAGCAGATTTTCTTACATCTTTGCAACACGCATAAATCCCACTCGGATTAATATTCAATATTCTACCAGCAATTTTTGCATTATCAAAAGAGTCTATATAAACACCATTTTTATCATATCTATCTACTTGTCTTTGTTTAGCAATCAATATTTTTTGCACTGTCTCTTCACTAATATCATGATTATCTCCGCCGTATGCAATATTGTATCCGTTTGCATCATTTGTAGTGTTATATTTCTTAATTAACTCTTCTTCTTTTTGATTTGCTTCTGCAAGGGTCAAGTTGTCAAACAATAAAACATGTTCAAATCCATCCCAACCATACTTTTCTATTGCGCCATAGAACTTAGGGGAATTCTTATATCCTTTACCACTTCTAAATCGTTGGTCTAAAGATTGTTTTGTTTGCCCTATATATTTTTTGCCATTTATTTTATTTATATGGACATATATTTTATGGCATTTATCTTCATTTATATTATTCATAATTACTACCTTAAAATGAATCTGGACTAATATTGGTTATGCCAATTTCTTTAATTATGTTTCTGCTCTTATCATGTTCAGCAACAATCTGATATGAGTTAGCCGCTCCTTCTTGGTTTTTTACTATGAAGAATACCTGATACTTTTTATCTTTAGTTAGATTCTGAACAATTTTGCTATTCTTTCCCTCTGGTCTATAAACATACAAAGCATTTTTACCACCATCATATTCATCATCAAAAATATCTCGTATCATAATACAAGTAGAAGCTACATCGACAATATTTTTTGCCATACCAATATTGTTTTGAGTATAATATCTCATCACAGAACTTCCCTTTTCTAACTGAAAAGTAATTAAGATATGCACATTGAGAGCTTCTGCTTTGATGGTATCTTTAATAGAAACCATAGCTTGCTGCATTTCCATCCAAGCGCCTGCCGTTACTTTACCAGCATCCATTTTAAAGGTGTCAAGTATAAAATATGAAACTCCAAGAGCAGCGTATTTCTTAATCTCCTTGATAGCTTTTGATGTTTGATACTGTAAGAAAGGAATAATGGTAATCATATGATTTTGTGTTTTTTCTTCTAACCAACTAGCAGCCTTATGCAATGTTGCTTTTACCTCAGGCGAATATTTACCATCTCTAATAACATGCTTCTGAATATCATACTTAAATATGTTATTACAAATCCAAACCAGCATTTCTCTTTGCCATTTTTCTTTAGAGTCTTCGTTAACCATGATAACAATCTTCTCATTCTTTTCGATAATGCTTGGGATTGTAGTTGAGCGGGCTACCGTAGATTTTCCAGCATTACTAATACCACCCAAGAGAGTAATAGAACCTAAATATTGACCACCAGTTTCTTTGGTAAGTTGCGGCATGCTATGATAAGGCAGTCCAATTGCGGTGCCAGCATCTAATTTTTCAATTAAATCGTGAATCTTATAACAAATATCATAGCTCTTAACATCTGAGTCAATATTTACAAACACATCATTAAGATATGCCGAATGTTCATTGTAGATATCTTCTGCTGTCATATCCGCATAATCAGACAATCTCTGTTTAACAGGAAATCCTCTTTTACAAAGTTGGATTACAGCACGCCATTTCCTTAGTTCGGAAACATAACCATCAAAATTTTCTACTTTAATATAAGTCATAGCATTTTGAATGGTATCGTAACCACCATATTCGTCATACTTAGCTCTAAGTTTAGGATGCTTTTCAAGATACAATCCTATTGTAATATCATCAAGAACATTCTTTTTTTCTACCAAAATAATGTCGTGAGCGATTTGAAAAAATACTTTCCAAGTGTTCTCTGTAAAATCGTCTAAAGTAAGATTGGTATCAAACAGTTTGTCGGGAGTTTTATATAAAATGGAAACTACATTAGCTTCGGCTGCCACCTTGAATTCTAAGACTTTTTTTGCAGTACTTATTATTTCTTTTTCAAATTCAGTTATTTTTGTTTGATTTTTTTCTGCCATATGTTCACCTTTAACTAATTTTATTTACCATAAATCATTCAATAATTTATTATTAACCTCTTTAGTTTTTCTTTGATATTCTGCCCCTATATGATTTGCAGTGTCTATGGTTGCGTTCTTTGCTTCCTCTTTCGTTTTTTGCACATTTTTCATTCGCAAATATACATTATTAATATTGTTTTCCACAACTTTAAGAATATAATTAAAACGATGTGCCTCATTCATCCAACTATTTGTTTTTAACGCCTTATTAATTGTTGGTGAGCAGAACTTAAATGTATTCAATATAACTTCGTAAGAATAATTAGCTGTACTCTCAATATTCCCATTCTCTATAAACTTATTAGTCAACAAACCTTTAAGTCTAAGAACCATTGTGCTGGATAACGCCTGATTTTCATCGTACCCCAATAATCCCTTTACATAAAAGTACAGAGACTCCCAATCTTGCTTCTCTTTTTCACTCATCTTTTTCTTCGCCATATTCTCACCTCGTTGACTTATTTATTATGCCCCTATACCCCTTAGACAAAAGCCAAAGGGGTATAATTGGTGTATAATTTTATCTTTTACTTACAAGCATTTAAAACTGCCTTTGCACATTCAATATTATCAATCTCGTTAGGGTTATTAAAACCATTATTC
>JAEIGA010016860.1_pt1 | contig 11114 bp, 9 predicted proteins | sample 9270691 | NCBI WGS metagenome assembly JAEIGA01 (sample SAMN17057246, study PRJNA624740) | gut metagenome | biome: biome; isolation source: fecal sample | host: Bos grunniens | place: China: Xizang | collected 2019 | reverse complement strand
TGTATTTCCACTCATCATGGCAGCTGTCGCGGGAATCATGATATACATATCTCTTGACGAGCTGCTGCCTACAGCCGAAAAATATGGAAAACATCATGTTGCTATTGCCGGTGTGGTTTCAGGAATGGCAATTATGGGAATTAGCTTACTGATTATATAATAATATGGAAAAGATTTTAGACAGATTTTTAAGATATGTGGCTGTGGACACACAGTCGGACTCCGAATCGGAAACCCAGCCAAGTGCAGCGAAGGAGCTTGACCTCCTGAGGATGCTGTGCGAGGAGCTGAAGGCAATGGGTCTGGAAGCCGAACTTGACCAATACGGTTATGTCATGGCTACAATCCCTTCAAACTGCGACAAAGAAACACCTGCAGTCGGATTCATTGCTCACGTCGACACTGCACCGGACGCTTCCGGAGCAGACATCAAGCCTCAGATCATCCCGGACTACGACGGAACAGACATCCCTCTCAAAGGAGTTGAAGGTCTGGCTCTGAAGGTCTGCGATTTCCCAGAGCTTCTCGACTACAAGGGACAGACAATCATCACAACAGATGGAACCACACTCCTCGGAGCAGACGACAAGGCGGGTGTTGCAGAGATAATGAATGCAGTCCAGTACATCGTAGAACATCCCGAATTCAAGCACGGTGAAATCAAGATCGGATTCACGCCAGACGAGGAAATCGGAAGAGGTGTCGTTAAATTTGACGTGGAGAGATTCGGAGCAAGATATGCATACACAATGGATGGAGGCGCCGTAGGAGAACTGGAATATGAGAATTTCAATGCAGCAGGAGCAACCGTGAAGATCCAGGGCAGAAATATCCACCCGGGTTACGCCAAGGGCAAAATGATGAACGCCATTCTTATCGGTATGGAACTGAATGCACTTCTCCCTGTAGATCAGCGCCCCGAATACACAAGCGGCTATGAGGGATTCTTCCATATAATAGGATTCAATGGAACAGTTGAAAGCGCAACCTTCTCGTATATCATCCGTGACCATGATATGAATCTGTATGAACAGAAGAAGGCTTATATGCAGAAATGCGTGGATTTCATCAACGAAAAATACGGAGACGGAACAGCTACGGTAGAGATAAAGCACCAGTATTACAATATGCGCAAGGAGGTTGAGCCTCACTATCACATTGTAGAGAAGGCTAAGCAGGCAATGGAGATGGAAGGCATAGTTCCAAACATCAAACCGATCAGAGGAGGCACAGACGGAGCAAACCTCTCATTCATGGGTCTGCCATGTCCTAACATCTTTGCAGGCGGCCATAACTTCCATGGCAAGATGGAGTTCATTCCGCTTGAAAGCATGGAAAAGGCAAGCAAGGTAATACTTAACATTATAAGTCTATACGCAGAATAGCTGACACAAAGACCCCCGAAAGCTACGTGACTTTCGGGGGCTTATTTTACAGGTTCTTTGTTTTCTTTATCTTCTTTCCAGAATTCTTATCCTTCAGCTCTATCAGACGGTCCACATCTTCAGATCCAGCCTCTGATTTGTTTTCAGCTTTGGACTTCTTTTTCTTATCGTTATACTTCCTTATATACTCTTCGAGCACAGCGGCATCCTTCTCAGCCTGTCTGGCCTGAACCTCGAGTGCCTTGCGTTTCTTCTTTCGGATCTTCTCCAGAGCCTTCTCCTGCTTAGCCTTCAGTTTTTCCTCATCACGCTTATCCATCTCGGCCCATTTTGCCTCTTTAGCCTTCCTGCGCCTTTCCTTCTCTGCCTCACGCTCCGCCTTCTTCCTTTGTTTTTCAGCCTCGCGTTCAGCCTTGATTTCCTCAGGAGTCTTGATTTTCTCCACCACAACCGTATCTGCCACAACCAAAGTATCTGCCAGACGTCTGAGAGAATCTACACGAGCGAGAGAATCTGCAACAATCTGCTTTTGGAGCGCTTCAACTTTCGCCAATGAATCTACGCGGAAAAGGGAATCAACCCTGAACAGAGAATCAACTCGAGCTAAAGAGTCAACACGGAAGAGACTGTCAAGAGTTGCCTTTCGCTTAGCCTCCTGCTCAGCCAGTGCAGCATCACGTTCTCTTACAATCTTAAGTGAATCCCTTACCTTTATCTGGCGATATATGTCTTTCATATATCCAGGGAAATATCTGTCAGTCTGAATGAATCTTGCTCTTGGACGAGAAGAGTACTTCAGCCTCTGACTTGGTCTGAGTGACAGCGGTGTGACGGCATTCCTGTCAGCCGGGCGCCTTTCTCCCTGCCATTTGAATCCCTTGAGATACATGTCACTTGGTGCAAGCTGAACTACAGGATATCCATCATTCTTTGCGTCTTCGAAATAATACACTCGCTGAAGTTCTCCGTCCTTGAATGTTGCAGACAACATCTTTGAATCCGCCTTGTTAACAGTCGCCAAAGCATCATTCTCTTCAAGATAGAAAAGTGCAGATGCTCCACCCAATGCATCAAAACGCCTCAATCCACCCTTTTCATCGAAATATGCCATCATCTCTGTCGACTTGATCTGATCATAGTGCACAGTATCTTCCTGAATGGCTATGAAGGCGTTAGACATCAGACTAGCTTTCTCGATTCCACCCTGTGTAACTGCAACAAAAAGACTGTCTGAAGAATACTGTCTCACTGATTCCTGCCAGATAACTGGATCAACGAACATTCTTGCAAGTGAATCAAGGTCACTATAGACCAAAGAATCACAGGCCACCTGCATATCCTTTCTGAAGATACGGACATTCTTCAATGCCTCAAGGAATCCTATTCTTGTCGTATCCTTAGGTGGTTCTACAGCAACTGAATCAACGGATGCAGCCAATGAATCTGCAGCAACTGCCAGAGAATCGGAGGCAACAGACAGAGAATCAGATGTAACTTTCAATGAATCAGCAGAAACCGTCAGTGTATCAGAAGGTGCAGCCAATGAATCAGATGGCGGAGTCAAAGGTCTGACAGGAGGTTGAGAATCCTTCTTAGCCTGAGGTGACGGCGCAGAAGACGGACTCTGCATCTTCGGCTCCATCGGTTTTATTTCAGAAGAAGCATTCGACTGTGACCTCTTTGGAGTCGGACGATAGTTCGGGTCCTTTTTCGCCTCTTCTTCAGCAGCTTTGGCTGCGGCCTCTGCCGCCTTTCTTCTGAATGCGCTTACAGGATCCTGATCCAGAACCTCCAATCTCTTTTCAGCATTCACAACAGCCATACTGTCTACATCGCACATCTTCACTGTGTAATAGACAAGCCTGTCAGCACCAAGATAAACAGTATCTTTCACACCCTGCTGATCCTCGGTTTCCGTAATGACTGCCGGATCTCGTGTAAGGGTTACTTTCGAGAGAGTATCAAGATATTCTATGTGGCCGGCCAATGCAAATACATTACGTGTGGTGTCAGTGATCTGTGCGTTACCCAACATTTCCACATCCGAAGTGTTCCTGTAGAAATAGAGACTGTCGCACCATCCTTCCTGACTGTCGGTCATCACATGAACATTACTGTTGAAGAAGAAGACTTCTCTATCACGATCATACCAGCCGCTGTCAGATGAAAGCATATTATCCTTCTGCCATGCATTCGTTCCATAACCGAAGGTAGCGAGATTCTTTTCCGACTCATATTTAAGCGAATTCGTCTTGACAAATATCGAGTCCGTGAACATGTTCACCTTGTCAGTAAAGGTAAAGAGCTTCGCCTTTGAATCGTATGTTCCTGTTTCGCTTTCGATGATCTGACCATCCTTGTCTCTCATGGCACCTCCATGCTGGAAAATAGCCAGGGAGTCTTTTGTATTATAGTCCAGATGCCTTGTCCTCAAAGTGTTATGATCCTTGTCTTCCAACTGGACAAGAGTTCCCCTGAACTGGGCAAGATCCATATCTATCAGATATGTAAGCTTCTCACTTGTCAGTACGGTTTCTTCCTGAAGAATGCTGACATTGCCCCAGGCCTCTATTATCTTTGTCTCGACATTCCATAGAGCAGTATCACAAAGAAGATAGGTGTCATTGTGAAGAAACCTTGCAGGACCTATCACCTTTCTGTAGCTGGCTCCCTCCAGATCCACCATCTGGGCAGACTTGGAACTGATGAGCACGACAAGGCTGTCCGTCTGCTCCTGCTGTTGAGCATAGACGGAAACAGCGGTAAATACAGCTGTAATCAGTGCTGTCAGTCTACAGATTATGCGCATCGGCTACTTGCGGAATTTATCTTCCCAACCTTCGCGTTCAAACACACAATCCTTGAAGAGAGGATCTATGATGATGTGTGTAGACTTGATCTTGGAATTGATGAAATCATCAATCGCAGCCATTGACTTCTTACCTTTGGCCTGTCCGAGAAGAAGGTCGTAGTCATTGTTGAAGCTAGCGGTGTGAGCTGGAAGGATCTTATCCACCTTCACAATCTTATATACTGTGTTTCCGCTACGTCCCTCATTGTCAAGTGACTCGAAAGGCTCTGAAATCTGACCCACCTCAAGATTCTTGATAGCCGCATAGTCCTGTGGCTTGAGCTGATCGATTTCAAAATATGATGATCCCGAACCCGGATCTGCCATCTGACCACCATTAGTTCTTGTCGAAGGATCCTCAGAGTAGAATCTTGCTGCAAGCTCAAATGTAACTGCCTCATTAGCAAGCTCAGTTCTCAAGCTGTCAAGCACTCTGAATCCTCTTTCCCTGTCTTCTGATGTGTACTCCGGCTTAAGGAGAATATGTCTTGCATTGAACATGTCGCCCTTTTTCTCAAGAACCTCGATAAGATGGAATCCGTCGGGAGTTTCAACGATCTGTGACACTACACCTGGTTTGAGCGACATAGCCGCATCAGAGAATGCAGGCCAGAAAATCGACTTGGAAGCCATTCCAAGCTCACCACCCTTTCTCGCACTTCCCGGATCCTGTGAATAGATTCTTGCAAGAGTAGAAAACTTCTCGCCGTTGATGATACGCTCACGGATAGCAAGAAGGCGCTCCTTTACAGCAAGATTTGCAGCTTCCCTGTCCGGATATATGCAGATCTGACTGAGCTGATACTTGATCGGAACTACAGGGAGATCCGCCTGATCTGTTTCATCGATATACTTCTGAACATCGTACGGAGTGAGATCAGCGATTCCTGAAGACACATTACCCTGCATCTGCTGAATAAGGCTCTGCTCTTCGAGTGACTTTCTCCACTCCTGACGAAGCTTATACACCGGCTTGCCGAAATAATCCTCGACAGCCTCCTCGCCACCAAGAGAAGTCTTGACATTATCAATTCTGTTTCGGAGCTCGCTCTCAACCATATCGTTGTTAATCTCCAGGGAATCCACCCTTGCCTGCATCAGGAAGAGTTTCGACACCATCATCTGCTCCAGAATCTCACATCTTGCATTCTTGTCAGACATCATTCCATAAGCGTTCATCATCTGCACCTCCTCCTCAAGCTGAGAGATGGTGATGACCTCATTTCCTATCACTGCGACCGTCTTGTCAACGATTCCACCCTGATATTTCTGCGCCGATGCCATAAACGGCAATGCAAGCAAGGCTGCAAGAGCCACAATCCTCATAATACGGATGCTCTTCATCTTATCTGTATATTTTAAATTTTCCGTTTTCGCGCGCGTCGTTGAGCAAATCCTGTTCCAAACCTGTCACAAGCGCCTGCTTACGTGCACTTACAATCATATCCTTGATACCTTGGGCGCTATATTCCACCGGAGCCATCTCACCTTTTCTCTTCATTTCCGAGATATATGCTATCATCACAAGCCCTGTGGTATCCTTCTTTTCTATCCAGTTCCCCCTTATCTGCTCAAGAAGGCTCTGATAGTCCATTCCAAACTCCATCGACAATTCTGAAATATCAATCCACTCGTCGTTCCATGTAGTGAACTTCATAGCTGACGAATATGCCAGACTGTCTGCCTCCACAAGATCTTCAACATCCGAGGAGGACATTCTTTTTCTAATCGGCTCGAGTCCCGGCGAATCATTGTAGATGCTCAGGAACCTTGCCTTCAGCACTGGCCTCTGCAGAACGAACTTGTCCGAATGTGTATTATAATACTCATCCACAAGATCATCACTCACGGCCGTGTCAAGCCTTTCATTGATATAAAGCTGCTCGTACCTGTACTTCAGGAGGGATTTTCTGTAATCTTCCAACTCTCTGGTAACATCCTTTTCAGCCTTTGAAAGCTGCTGCTCTGCTATCTTCTGAAACACCAGATCCGTAGCCCATGTGTTGATATACTGAACCGCTAGACGGGTGCTGTCCTCAGCAGAGATGCCTTCCGGAATAACTTCATCGAGATCGCTCCTGAGAAGCATTACACCATCTACCTCGGCAACGATATCGTCATTATTCAAAAAGCGGGAAATCGCCCTGCACGACGAAAGCATCGGCAGGACGATAGACAAGATTACTATAATATTTGCAATCCGCTTCATCAATACGGATTATCTTGAATAATTAGGAGCCTCACGAGTGATTGTCACATCGTGCGGATGTCCCTCAAGATAGCCTGCGTTTGTGATGCGGACAAACTTGGCGTTACGCAACTGCTCGATATTGGCTGCGCCCACATAACCCATACCGGCACGAAGACCTCCTACAAACTGGTAAACCACTTCGCTGAGAGTTCCCTTGTATGGCACCTGTGCAACGATTCCCTCTGGAACGAGCTTCTTGATATCTGCCTCCATATCCTGGAAATAACGGTCCTTTGATCCCTGCTGCATAGCCTCGAGAGAACCCATTCCGCGATATGACTTATACTTACGTCCGTTAAGGATGATTGTTTCACCCGGTGACTCCTCGACACCGGCAAAGAGTGAACCTGCCATGATTGTGCTTGCACCTGCTGCAAGAGCCTTCACGACGTCTCCCGAATAACGGATACCACCGTCTGCAATCACTGGAATACCTGTTCCCTTGAGAGCCTCGGATGCCATCATCACTGCTGAAAGCTGCGGCATACCTACACCGGCAATAACTCGTGTCGTACAGATGGATCCAGGTCCGATACCAACCTTCACAGCGCTTACACCTGCATCAGCGAGAGCCTTCGCACCTTCTGCTGTAGCAACGTTACCTGCAACGATCTGAACATCCGGAAGAGTCTGGCACGCCTGCTTGATGACATTGAGAACGCCCTGAGAGTGACCGTGAGCTGTGTCAACCACAACAGCATCGGCACCTGCACTGACGAGCATTTCGATACGCTGGATAGTTTCAGAGTTGACTCCGACTGCCGCAGCCACAAGAAGACGGCCCTTGCTGTCCTTGGACGCAGTAGGATTGTCCTTTATCTTCATAAGGTCCTTGTAAGTGATGAGTCCGACAAGCTTGCCGTCAGCATCAACTACAGGAAGCTTCTCGATCTTGTACTGACGAAGGATGTCTGTTGCATCAGGAAGGCTGATGCCCTTCTGTGCTGTCACAAGATTCTCCTTTGTCATGATTTCAGACACAGGCATCTTCGGATCTCTCTGGAAACGGAGATCACGGTTTGTGACGATTCCCACAAGGAAGCCATTATCATCAACTACAGGAATTCCACCGATATGGTGCTGAGCCATCATTCCGAGAACCTGACCTACTGTCGCATCCGGATGAATGGTCACAGGATCATAGATCATTCCATTCTCGGCCCTCTTGACACGACGGACCTGATTCATCTGCTCCTCTACGCTCATATTCTTGTGAATCACACCGATACCACCGGCGCGAGCCATTGCGATGGCAAGCTCAGCCTCGGTAACAGTATCCATGGCAGCAGATACGATCGGAGTGTTGAGAACGATGTCTCTTGTAAAATGAGAAGATACATCTACAGTTCTGGGAAGAACCTCAGAATGTGCAGGAATCAGCAAAACGTCGTCGAAGGTCAAACCTTCAATGATTGGTGAAGTAGTATATGTCTGCATCTTGAACTAAAATTTGGCAAATGTAACAATATTTTCGGAAACTCTAAAGACATTGTCCGTTTTTCGTATCTTTGCAGAGGAATAAAGAATCTTATTGAAGATGGATTTTGAAAAACTCGTACTGAACAGGCAGAGCGACAGAAGATATCTGCCGGATTCAGTAGACAGAAAGGATATAGAAAAGTGTCTGGAGGCGGCCCGAATGGCACCTTCGGCGTGCAACTCCCAGCCTTGGAAGTTTGTCGTTGTCGATGACAGGGAGAAGCTGGAGATCATGGCAGAAGCGGCTGAGGGATTCGGAATGAACAAGTTTGCGAAGAACGCCCCCGTGATTGTTGCTGTAGTCCTGGAGAAGATGAATGCCAGCGCACGGCTTGGCAGCCTTATAAAAAGAAAAGATTACTGCATGCTGGATCTGGGCATGGCAGTCGAACATTTCTGCCTGCAGGCGGCAGACCTCGGACTTGGCACCTGCATTATGGGATGGTTCGATGAAAGACGTGTATCCAGACTCCTGAATATTCCTGGAAGGAAAAGGATACCGCTGCTGATTTCTTTGGGACATCCGAACAACATGACCCGCAGAAAAGTCCGCAAACCTGTGGAGGAAATTTCATCATGGAACTCATATTGATTCAATGCTATGCCTGAAAGATTCAAGGAATATGGTTTCCCTAACGGGAAGAGATACAACTCATTTGTCGGATATTTCAAGAGGAAATATGGCGAGCGCTTGCAGAAGATTGTTCTGGACGCAGGTTTCACATGTCCGAACCGCGACGGCAAGGCAGGACGCGGAGGCTGCACATACTGCGACAATGCCGCTTTCCACCCGTCATACAGCACAGCGGGAAAGAGTCTCCATCAGCAGATGGACGAGGGCATCGGGTTCCACAAGGTACGCTATCGCACGACAGAGCATTACCTTGCTTATTTCCAGTCATTTTCAAACACTTATGCTCCTCTGGAGAAACTTCGCAGTCTATATGAGGAAGCCTTGACCCATCCGCAGGTCGTAGGAATCGTCATCGGAACCAGACCTGACTGCGTGGACGAGGAAAAACTTGACTATCTGGCAGATCTGGCTCATGGGCGAGTGCTGAAGGACTGGTCAAGGGAACTGTCCGGAGATGATGTCCGCACTGCGCCGATAGTGATTGTAGAATATGGAATCGAATCCTGCTACGATCAGACTCTCCTGCGAATAAACCGCGGACATGACTTCGAAACAGCATGCAGGGCAGTTGAGATGACTGCATCCAGGGGCATTGATGTCGGAGCTCACTTCATTCTCGGACTTCCTGGAGAAACACGTCAGATGATGCTGGATGCATGCAGCCTTATCAACGATCTGCCCCTAAGATCAGTGAAATTCCATCAGCTGCAGATAGTCAAAGGCACACAGATGGAAAAGGAATATGCTCTGATGCCGCAGGATTTCGAGCGTTTCAGCCTGAATGAATATCTTGATTTCTTTGTGGAGATGCTGGAAAGACTGCGCCCCGACCTGTTCATTGAGCGCTTTGTGGGCGAAGTGCCTCCAAGATTTGTAAATGAAACGCCATGGGGTTTGATTCGCAACGCTGAACTGCTGCGTCTTCTGGAAGAAAGACTTCAGGAAAGGGATTCATGGCAAGGTAAACTTTTAGAAAAACAAAGATGAAGAGAATCGTTATCATATCAGCAGCTATATTGATGGCCGCAAATGCGCTTTTTGCACAGACAGAATCAACCGGGAAAAGATGGGCTGTGGTGGAATTGTCCACCGTTTACATGAGGATTCAGCCGGACTATGAATCAGCCCTCGAAACTCAGGAACTGATGGGAACAGTCGTAGAAATCGTCGGAGAAAAAGGATATTGGAGGGAGATCCTCTCTCCTCAGCCATACAAGGCATGGGTCACAGAAAAAGGCCTTGTTGAAATGACGGAAGACGAAGTTTCAGCATACATGAAGGCTTCAAAAGTCATGTTCAGGGATCTTTACGGACATGTCTATGCAGAGCCGTCATCTCAGGCACAGACAATATGCGATCTGGTAGGTGGAAACATCCTTAGAACAGTTTCTGCTGACAGCAGAAGAGCCGGTAACAAGAGTCAGCAAAGTGGATTGAAAGGGAAATGGACACAGGTCATGCTTCCTTCCGGAAAAACCGGATATGTACCATCAGAGCAGCTCAGAGTCCATAATGGATTCAGAAGCATAGCGAAAGGAGAGGGTGATTCAGAAAGCATATCAAAGCAGGAAACTGAAGCGATAATAGCTCAGGCAATCAAGTTATGCGGAGTCCCATACCTGTGGGGCGGCATGTCGGCAAAAGGAGTAGACTGCAGCGGATTAGTGAGAATCAGTCACATAATGAACGGTATTCTGCTTCCAAGAAATGCATCTCAGCAGATTTACTGCGGAGAAAGAATCACAATGAAGATTGACAGAGCATTCTGGGAAGACAGAAGCGATGAGGCGGCATTCAAGGAAGAGATGACAAGAAGAATTGCAGGACTAGAACGCGGAGATCTTGTGTTTTTCGGAACGCCGGCCACTGAGGATGGGAAAAAAGACCGTGTAACCCATGTCGGAATCTACCTCGGCGACGGAAAGATCATACACGCATCCCACCTGGTACGCATAAACTCTCTCATCCCGGGATCTGATGACTATTATGAGAATGCACACAGGCTGCTCGGGGCGATAAGATTATAGCTTGTTTTTCCGAAAATTTGCTATATTTGCAAGGTTATAACAAAACTTTTAATACGTATTTTACTATGAACCTTAGAGTTTTCAAAAAAGACATCGAGTATTTCGTTGGTGAGTTTATCGACGACTGCGCACTTTTCGTTGCACTCAATCCACACAAGGATGCTGACGAGATCGCACAGATAATCGACGAGGCTGTAGACCTTTACAACGACCTCAAGAACAAGTCAAATCATCCTGAGGGCAACAAGAAGGCTTACTACAACGGTCTCACAAAAGAGATGTTCGAGAAGCTTGACGGCCTTTGCGAGAAGCTCAGCGCAGCAGTTTCAAAGCAGGCATAAATAAAAAAGCAGCAGTCGTTGACTGCTGCTTTTTTCATTATCCTGATCTGTCATTTCTTCTCTGCGAGATATTTCTCCCACGCCCATGCAGAAGCGAGAGTTTCCTCTACCGTGCGCTCTGCTTTCCAGCCAAGTTCTTCATTGGC
>JAEIGA010016859.1_pt1 | contig 11114 bp, 10 predicted proteins | sample 9270691 | NCBI WGS metagenome assembly JAEIGA01 (sample SAMN17057246, study PRJNA624740) | gut metagenome | biome: biome; isolation source: fecal sample | host: Bos grunniens | place: China: Xizang | collected 2019 | reverse complement strand
TGTGCAAACAATATCTTCACAGTCGATAATTTCAGGGACTTGGCAAAGAACTGGCTTGTTTGATTTTAAACCTTCCAAAACGGTTTCAAGCTTGTTTTTATCGAGAACTTGACTAATGGCCGTAATTGCTCTTGGGGTAGGAGAAATACAGGCAATAATAATTTCTTCGCTGTTGGTCAACCTGACAAAATTACGGTCATATATAGTTCCTCGGCTATTGCCAATTTTAAGCCTTATACCGTTTTGAGTGTTGGAAACTTGTGAAAAGTCGGTAGTTGAAATAGTGGCAACTCGCATTGCCGAAACAAAGAATAAAATAACACACAACATAAAACATAACAAAGTTCTTTTATGCATAAAATAACACCTCTCGTATATTATTGACGAGAGGTGTGTTTATTTATTCAGCCTTCATTCTTAAAAGTGAACCGGTTTTAACGGGTCTTTCGAAGGGGATTTTAATTTTCATCATTGGGCTTGGTGCCGATTCAATATATTCTCCCTTTTCGTTCATCAAATTATCGGCTTTAACAATAAATGGTGGAGATTTCGGTTCCAAACAGTCAAGTTCGGCGCCACTGTAAAATTTGTTTTTAAGGGTGGCGATAATGCAACCATCTTCGTAACCATCAACCACAGCAGCAACCGAATAATCTCTTACATATCCTGCGTTTTTATAGGTTTGAGAGTTTTCGGGAACGCCCAAATAAAATCCTGTTGAATAGGTGCGGTGACTGATTTTATTAAGTTCTTCCAAAACCCATTTGGGACATTCCCAATTAAATGGGTTAGCTTTAAGGCTATCTAAAGCACCACGATAAGCGTTTGTGACAACTGCAGTGTAATAGTGGGATTTGGCTCGGCCTTCAAGTTTTAGACTACCAACACCGGCTTTGATCATTTTATCTAAATGTTCGGCCATACACATATCGTTGGCGTTTAAAATATAGGTGCCCTTATCGGTTTCGGTAATATCCATATATTGTCCCGGGCGTTTTTCTTCAACCAAGGAATAACTCCAACGGCAGGATTGAGCACAATCGCCGCGATTGGCATCCCTACCTGTCATATAACTTGAAAGAAGACATCTTGCCGAGAAAGAAACGCACATTGCACCGTGAGCAAAAGCCTCAATTTCCAAGTCCATTGGTGTTTTGGCTCTGATTTCGGCAATTTCATCAAGGGACAATTCTCTTGCTAAAACGATGCGTTTTGCTCCTAAATCATGGAAAGCGCGTGCGGTTTCATAGTTGCAAATACCCGACTGCACCGAAATGTGCAAATCGCAGTTAGGAGCATATTTTTTAACCATATTCATTGTTCCAAGGTCGGAAGCAATTATAGCGTCAGCTCCAAGGTCGTCTAGCATTTCTAAAAAAGCGGGGAGTCTTGGCATCTCAGCGTTGTGGGGGATGGTGTTACAGGTTACATGCACCTTAACTCCGTGGGAGTGGGCATATTCTATACCAACTTTTAAATCCTCTTCGCCAAAATTTGTGGCAGCAGTACGCATGCCAAATTCTTCACCTGCTAAAAATACGGCATCGGCGCCAAAATCAACAGCGCCTTTAAGCCTTGTAAGGTCTCCTGCAGGGGAAAGAAGCTCGGGCAGGGTGATAAAATCAGTTGAAGTACTCATAAATCCATTCTTTTCCTTGTTGTAATTTGGTTATAGTAGCCGATTGCTCAGCTGCAGTTTTGTGGAAATAGAAATTGCCCGAACTGTCAGTAACAAAATAGTAGTAATCGGATGATTTTGGATATAGCGCTGCATTTATAGCATCTATACCGGGGGAGCAAAGGGGTCCGGGGGGAAGTCCCTTAATGGCTGAAAAGTCATTATCACCTTGGGTGTTATATCTTCCGTCATCTTGCTTGAAACTATCACCATAAAATAAGGTAGGTGAGGAACCTAAAGTTCCACCGGTTTCTGCCGAGTCTAATCTATTATAGAAAACGCCTGCTACACCCTTCATATTGGTTTCAAGACGGGCCTTGGCTTCATCGGTTTTAACCTCAATACCGGCTTCCATTTGAACTATGGATGCCATGGTTAAAATTTCGTTCATTGTGTAGCCCATTTCTTCGGCACGTTTAAACATATCATCAGTAATCCGGCTTTCAGCTTCTTTAAGCATACGTTCAACAGCGAGACGGGCGCATTCCTTTGAATTATCATAGGAATAAAAACTATATGTTTCGGGGAAAAGGTAACCTTCAAGGGTGTAATAGGTTTTTACATCATCGGCGCCAGATAAAAGTTTTGACTCTCTTTTTGCTTCTCTTAAAGCTTCGTAGAAATCGGTTTTAGAGCAAACACCTTTCTTTTCAAGAATTGTAGCAATTCCGGGAACGGTAACCTTTTCGCCGTTCACATTTTTGGTGAAATCATTAATTCCGGTGCCTTCGGGAATTGTAACTTCAACGGTTTCGGCCTTTGCACCGTCGTTTATAAGCATTTCGCAAAGAGCTTTGTAACCTGCTTCGGTATTAAAGGTATAAAGGCCATATTTGAACTGGTTATCATAACCCATAAGTTTAGAATAAACTCTAAAGAGCAAAGGTACTTTTACAGCGCCGGTTTCTTCTAATTTGTCGGCAATTTTAGATGCGGGAGTGCCCATTGGGATATCCATTACAGCATTTTCACCACGGCCAAAGCCGATTCCTGTAAAATCGGCACCGGCATATATAATTCCAATGGCCAAACTTACTGAAACAACAATAATTGAAACTATCCAAATTATACCTTTAAGGGGAGAATCGCCTTTTTTATTGTGTTTTTTCTTTTTGGTTTTAATTTCAATTTCATCTTCTTTGAGTTCAAACCCTTTGCCGATTATAAAATCGTCATCATTTTTAAAATGTTCGCTCATTTTAAACCTCCGTTGCAAATTGCATTTGGGACCTCAAATTTTCCGAGGTGTTGCTATCTTTCAGTGCGGATAAAATTTGGAATCCAAACTCAAAAGCCACACCTGCACCTTTGGCAGTTATAATATTACCGTCTTTCACAACATAATCAGGGGACAAAACAGCGCCTTTAAGTTCCTCTTCAAAACCCGGGAAACAGGTGGCGTTTTTCCCTGATAAAAGACCCATATTTCCTAAAATTTTAGGTGCAGCGCAAATAGCACAAATAGTCTTATTATTGTCATTAGCAAAGGCTATTGTTGTTTTAACAATTTTGCTGTTTTCAAGGTTTGTAGTTCCTGGCATTCCACCTGGGAGAATAACAGCTTCTAAATCTTTGCTTAGTACAATATCCTTGTCCTGTATGTCGGCTTTAACGGTAATATTATGAGCACCTGTTATAAACTCGCCACCAATACCAACTGTGGCAACCTGAACGCCACCTCGTCTTAAAATATCTAATGGAGCCAATGCTTCGCACTCTTCAAAGCCGTTTGCCAAAAATAAATATACCATAATTAGTCCTCGTAAACCTGAAAAACAGAATCTAAAACATCTTGTGCGATATCCTCAATAGTTCTTGCTTCACCATTTTCACTGCAGGGGATGATTTCCCAATCAGAATACTCGGCGGTGAACACAGCTGCTTTGCGACATTTGGCTAAATATTCGGTATCGCTTTCGTGAATATCTTTTTTTGTTTCATCGCCCTCATAACGTTTCGATAAAAGTTTTTGGGAAACTTCAATAGGCATATCAAGGAAAATAACCTTATCGGGCTTTGGAATGGCAATTTTGTTGTATTCAAAATCGTAAAGCCAATCTAAAAAGTTTGTCCACTCACTCTCGGGGAGTTTTGAACACTGATGAACGGCATTAGATGTGGTATATCTGCCCGAAACAATAGTACCGCCATCATTATAATAGTTGCCCCAGTCGGCTTTGAAACTGGCGTATCTATCGACACTGTAAAAAACTGATGCGGCAAATGCGTTAACATCGCCTGGTTTTTTACCAAATTCGCCACCTAAATACATCTTAACAAGTGTACTTGAGGGATTATCATAATTAGGGAAGGAGACTGCCTTGCAATCAACACCCTTTGCTTTAAGGTTCTTTTCTAAAAGTTCAAGTTGTGTGGATTTTCCGCTTCCATCAAGACCTTCAATAACAATTAATTTACCCATTGTTTTTTAATTCCTTATAAAATTCTCTAACTTCGGCAGCCTTGCCACAGGTCATTTTTCCTTCGCTGCAACCACCTCTGAGACAGGAGGGACCTGCGTTTTTAAATAGATTTGGAGCAACTGCAGAAACTAAACCTAACATTTGGTTTGCAATATCTTGAATTTCCCATTGAGCTCTTTTGCAACAGCGGATTTTAAAGAAGTTCATTAAAGAACGAGCATTCATGGTCATAACCATTTGGGTTTCACATGCGTTTGGCAAAACAAAACGCGCATCCTCAATAGCTTTTTTCTCAGCTAATTTTTCGGCAGTTTTTTCATCCTTGCCTTCGGCAATAAACTGGGCAGTGTGCTTTGCTTTTAAAATTTCGGTAAGACGGTCATAACGCTTTTGGTCTTCGGCCATTATTTCTTCAAAAACCTCTAAAGCTTCGGGTACGGCAGCGATCTCAGGAGGAGTTATGTATTCAAAACTACCTTCTCTTACATAGCGTTGACTTTTAACCGAAAAAGAGGCCATTCTATGACGGGTAATTTGAGCTAATAAAGCACGGGAAACACCTTCAATTCCAAAGGTGAAACTTGCGTGTTCGATAGGACTTTCATGACCGATTTGACTTAACATATCAACAAAGGATGATGCTTGTTCATCGGTTAAATTTTCGTTTAATTCACTCACCTTAGAACTGCTGTAGCAAAGCTTGGCAGCACAGGCAATAGTATGCTCGGGATTTGGGGTGTGGGCTAATAAATATACTTTAGGCATAACACGGGCACCTTTCTTAAAATCATTCAAAATTATTATATCAAAAATCATATGAAATTTCAACTATGAAAGCATATTAAACGAAGAAAAAACAAAAATTTGAAAATGTTAAAAAATATTTAAAAAATTTCAAAAAAAGTCTTTTTTTATGGGGAATTTTGTGGTATTATATATGTGATTTAAAAAAGCGGAGGTTTTAACGATGGCTACGGTAGATTTTAAACACTCTCCTTACGGCGATATGGCGATTATCAGCATGCGCGGATGTGAGGATATTTCTTCAAAGGTTGACTATTACCTAAAAAAATGGCGTGATATTAAAGAGGAGGATTCATTTGTTGTACCGGCAAATTGCCCTCGTTTCGGAACAGGTGAAGCAAAGGCAGTTTTGAAGCATACTGCAAGAGGCTTGGATGTATATATTATTTGTGACTGCTTCAACTACAATGTTACATATAAAATGTATGGACAAACTGTTCCTATGAGTCCTGATGACCATTTCCAAGATTTAAAGCGTATCATCGCTGCTTTGGGTGGTAAGGCAAGAAGAATCACAGTTATTATGCCTATGCTCTATGAAGGCAGACAACACAGAAGAACAACAAGAGAGTCTATGGACTGCGCTATGGCATTACAAGAACTTGTTGCAATGGGCGTTAAGAATATTATCACTTTCGATGCACATGATCCCAGAGTTAACAATGCTATTCCTCTTGATGGATTTGACAATGTTCAAGCTGCTTATCAAATGATTAAGGCTTTACTTAAAACTGTTCCTGATGTTAAGCTTGACCGCGACCATACTATGATTGTTTCCCCTGATGAAGGTGGTATGGGACGTTGTATTTATTACTCTTCTGTATTAGGTCTTGAGCTCGGTATGTTCTACAAGCGCCGTAACTATTCAGTTATCGTTAACGGCAGAAACCCCATTGAAGCTCACGAGTTCTTGGGCAATGATATTAAGGGTAAGGATTTAATTCTTGTTGACGATATGATTTCTTCCGGTGAGTCTATGCTTGATATCGCTGCTAAACTTAAAGAAAAGGGAGCAGCAAGAATTTTCGTTTTCTCTACCTTCGGTCTTTTCGTTGAAGGTCTTGAGAAATTTGACGAGTACTACGAAAATGGTTTAATTGATAAGGTGTTTACAACCAACCTTATTTTCCAAACCGAGGAACTTTTAAAGCGTGAGTGGTATTGCAGTGTTAATATGTCTAAATACATTGCGCTCTTAATCGATACCTTGAACTATGATAACTCTATCAGCCATCTTCTTGACCCCGCAGATAGAATTAAAAATGTTGTTGCAAAATATGAGGAAGCTCAAGGCAAATAATATTTAAAATTTAACACCCGATGAACGAGTTTAACACCCGTTTATCGGGTGTTTTTTTATTTTACAAAAAAAGTTTTCTTTTTTTAAAAAAACTTCTTGATTTTTTCGAAAATAGGGTATATAATTCAATTAAGTGGTGAAAAGTGCATCAAAATACCATTAAAGTGTTTAAATGTGGTGAATTTGGAGGTGAGAACTGTGCTTTTCGGAGGATATGACCATAAGATTGATAAAAAAGGCAGAGTTTTCATTCCATCTGCTTTCAGAGATGAACTTGGTGAGAACTTTATTATTTGTAAAGGTATATTCGGAAAGGGCTGCCTTTGCGTTTACTCGAAGGACGAATGGAAAAAGTTTGTTGAGCGTTTAGGTAGTATGCCTGCTGCCAAGTCAAGTAATGTAAAGCGTTTTTTATATGATGGTGCTTTTAATGTTGAATTTGATACTCAAGGAAGAATTTTAGTTCCTAACTCTCTTCGTGAATATGCTGACCTAGATAGCGAGGTTCATATTATAGGTATGGATACCAACCTTGAAATTTGGGATAGCAAGGCTTGGGAGAAAGAAAAGGAAACAACAACATTTGAGTCGATAGCCTCATCTCTTGAGGAGTTTGATTTCTAAAATGGAGTTTAATCATATTTCGGTTTTACTGAATGAATGTATAGAATCTTTGAATATTAAGTCTGATGGCATTTATATTGATGGTACTGCCGGTGGTGCGGGTCATTCTAAAGAAATAGCCAAAAGATTAGATAGCGGTTTGCTTTTGGCCCTTGACCAAGACCCTGACGCCGTTGAGGTTGCAATCGAGAGACTTAAAAATTTACCCGCAAAGGTTATAAGAGCAAACTTTAGTCAAATGGATATCGTGGCTTTGAATGAAGGAATTGAAAAGGTTGATGGTATTCTTTTGGATTTGGGAGTTTCTTCCCATCAGTTAGATACAGCCGAGCGCGGATTTTCGTATCACAAGGATGCACCTTTGGATATGCGAATGAGCCAAAAGGGAATATCGGCTAAAGATATTGTTAATAATTTTTCCGAAAAGGAATTAAGTGATATTTTAATCCGTTTTGGTGAAGAAAAGTTTTCAAGGAGAATTGCCACTAAAATAGTGGAAGCGAGAAAAGAAAAAGAAATATCCACCACTTTGGAGTTGGCCGAAATAATTGCGAATGCTGTTCCTGCAAGAGAGAGAAGGGATGGACATCCTGCAAGAAAATCTTTCCAAGCTTTGAGAATTGCAGTTAATGCTGAACTTGATGTTTTAAACGAGGTTTTGGATAAAGCCTTTGATTTGTTAAAACCCGATGGTGTTTTGGCAATTATAACCTTCCATTCTTTAGAGGATAGAATGGTCAAACTAAAATATAAGGAGTTTACAACAGGTTGTACCTGTCCTCCCGATTTTCCGGTTTGTGTTTGCGGTAAAACTCCTCGTGGCCGATTGCTTACAAAGAAACCGATTGAACCCTCTCAAAACGAGTTGGAAATAAACCCAAGAAGCAGAAGTGCAAAACTCAGGGTAATAATTAAAAACTAGAATATTAATATAAAGGAGCATTACAAGTGAATAATATTAAGTATTATAACGATAGTCTTGCATATGATTTTGCCATGTTTGCGCCAAAACCTGCAAGAACTGAAAGAAATAATGATAACATTGTTGTAATGCCCAAGGTTAGAAAAAATCAGGCTAAACGCAGAAGGGCAGCAACAAAAACGATTTCAGCCCCAACTTTATTTATTATAAGCGCAATAATTGTTTTGGCCGGTTTTTGCGGTAATATTGCCCTTAGTCTTAAAATTAATGAAGTTAATGCGCAAATAAGCGATGTTAAGGCGGCTATTGCTGAACTTGATAGTGAAAAGACCGAACTTGAAATTGAAATGCAAAGACGAATTTCTTTTGCTAATTTAGAGCTCGAAGCCACTGAACTTGGCATGACAAAACCCGAAAAAGATAACGTAGTTTATATTAGAGTGAACGATAAAGACGCAGCCAAAACTGCCGATGGCACATTAATGGTGTCGGAGTAATAATAAAACAAAGATATGTAATATATTAGTATACGAGAGTGGATTTTTCCAACTCTCGTTTTCGACTTTAAATTGGAGGTGCAGAAATGATAATAAAACCGGATAATCAAATGAAAAAACGCGTTTCATTGGTAAGGATAATTATGATTATTGTCTTTGTTGGAATTTCTGCATTAAGATTAGTTAACATAATGATTGTTGATGGTGAGAAATATCAAAGTGAAGCTTCTGAACAACAATTATATGATAGCCTTGTAACTGCTCCAAGAGGAGATATTTACGATAGAAATATGCAGGTATTGGCAAAGTCTACTACCGCCTGGACGGTTTACATAACACCTAATGGAATTTTGAAGATTGAAGATGAAGCCGATAGGGAATTAGTGAGAAAAACCATTGCTGAAAACCTGTCCGAAATCTTGGAAGTGGAGTATGATAAGGTTTACGAGCAAACTGCAAAAAATTCCTACTATGTTATTGTTAAAAAGAAGATTGAGAAAAGCGTTGCCGATAAGGTAAGAGAGTTTTTAAGTGATAAAAAATATGAGGATTTAGAACTTGTCAGATATATAGGCCTTGATGAGACAACCAAAAGATATTACCCCAATGATAGTTTGGCATCGGTAGTCTTAGGTTTTGTGGGTTCGGATGATCAGGGTTTAAGTGGACTTGAAAGTTATTACGATAACGAACTTACCGGAATTGCAGGAAGAGTAGTTGCCGCCAAAAGTGCTGCCGGCACCGATATGAGCTGGACCTACGAAAGGGTGGAGGAGGCTACCAAGGGTAGTTCTTTGGTTCTTACTTTAGACACCTACATTCAGTACACAGCCGAAAAGTATTTGGAGGCAGCGATTGCTGAAAACCAAATTGCTGAACGCGGAGCAGCTATTGTAATGAATGTTAAAACCGGTGGAATTTTGGCTATGGCTGTAAAGGGAGATTTTAATCCTAATGACCCCTTCACGTTATCTGAAGCTGACCAAAGTATTATTGAATCTCTTACCACCGATGAAGAAAAAAATGAAAAAACCACTGAACTTTTAAATCGTCAGTGGCGTAATAAAGCGGTTTCGGATACCTATGAACCCGGTTCGGTATTTAAACTTATAACTGCGGCAATCGGTTTAGAGGAAAATTTAATAAACGTAAATAATACTTTTTATTGTGATGGCCATACTACTGTTGCCGGTAGAAATTATAATTGTCATAAACTTGCAGGTCATGGAACTCAAAGTTTGGCTCAATCTATGTCTAACTCTTGCAACCCTGCTTTTATTACGATTGGTCAGCAAATAGGAATTAATACATTCTCAAAGTATTTCAAGGCTTTTGGTTTAACCGAAAAAACAGGAATTGACCTTCCCGGTGAAGCGAATTCTACCTACCATAAACAAACAAATATGGGACCTGTTGAATTGGCTTCCTCTTCGTTTGGTCAAACCTTTAATACAACCCCGATACAACTTATATCTGCCGTTGCTACTTGTGTTAATGGCGGATATTTGGTAAGACCTCATTTTGTTGAGAAAATGATAGATGAGGATGGCAAGGTGGTTAAAACTACCGACACCGGATATAAGCGCCAAGTAATTTCTAAAAGCACATCGGATACTTTGCGTACTCTTATGGAGTTTGTAGCTGAAAATGGTGCTAAAAATGCCTTGGTTTCAGGTTATAAAATTGGTGCAAAAACCGGTACATCTCAAAAAATGTCTAAAATTTTGTCAACTGGTGATACTTATCTTTATGTAGGTTCTTGTGTTTCTGTGGCTCCTGCCGATGACCCTGAAATTGCAGTTCTGGTATTACTTGATGAACCTAAAGGTGATAAATACTACGGTGGTGTTATCTCGGCTCCTGTTAACGGAAAAATCATGACCGATATTTTGCCTTATTTAGGTTACGAGCCCAGTTACAGCGATGAAGAACTCAAAAACCTCGCCCTTTCGGTTCCAGAAATGGTGGGTGATACTGTTGAAAATGCCAAAGCAAAACTTTCTTCGTCTAAATTACAGTATCAAATTCAAGGTAACGGTGATAAGATTATTCGTCAAATACCCGAAGCCGGTAACCGTATTTTGAGTGGTGGAGTGGTTATACTTTATACCGAAGATACGGGTGATAAGATGGTAACAGTTCCTAACCTTGTGGGACTGACTGCAACAGAAGTTAATCAGGTTTCCGCAAGTAGTGGAATTAATATAGAATTTTCCGGAAATACAACTTCCGGTGGTTTAAAATCATATCGTCAAAGCATTGACCCCGGAACGACGGTTAATGCAGGAACAATTGTAACGGTTTATTTTAGAGATGAATCGGCGGTTGATGGTTGATAAGAGGTGAATTAAATGAAACTCAATGATTTGATTAAATGTCCTGAAAAATTAAAAGATTTGGAGATTACAGGTGTAACCTGTGATTCTCGCAAGGTACAAAAAGGTTTTGCTTTTGTTTGTATAAATGGTGCTTTAAGTGACGGCCACGATTTTGCAAATATGGCTTTGGAACAGGGCGCAAGTATAATTATTGCTGAAAGAGATTTGGGGATTGAAAGTCAGGTTGTGGTTGAAGATACCCATAAAGCTTTTGCTACAATGAGTGCAAATTGGTTTTCAAACCCTGCAAAAGACTTAAAGTTAATCGGCGTTACGGGTACTAATGGTAAAACATCGGTAACCTATATGTTGAAACAAATTCTTGAGTTTTTCGGCGAAAAGGTTGGTCTTGTTGGCACTATTCAAAATATGATAGGCGATGAGATTATCCCCACAAGCAATACAACTCCAAATGCTTATGACCTAAACGCCTTATTTGCCTCAATGAAGGAAAAGGGTTGCACTTATGCAGTTATGGAGGTTTCTTC
>JAEIGA010016858.1_pt1 | contig 11114 bp, 10 predicted proteins | sample 9270691 | NCBI WGS metagenome assembly JAEIGA01 (sample SAMN17057246, study PRJNA624740) | gut metagenome | biome: biome; isolation source: fecal sample | host: Bos grunniens | place: China: Xizang | collected 2019 | reverse complement strand
CCCACAACTTAGTCCACGAACTGCACTTTATTTATGTCGCGTGGTTTGGCCGCAGGGGATTCATTGGCATAGCCGAAGCCGACACAAAGGCTGAGTTCGTAATTCTCGCTGAAGCCAAGTAGAGTACGAATCTCGGCGTTGTTTTGTGCATCGTTGATGAAACGAACAGGGCTTCCGAGGCAGATAGAACCAACTCCTAATGATTGAGCAGCCAACATCATGTTGCCAGCAAGCAGACCGCAGTCATAAGCCGAGAAGTCGTAGTTCAAATCACGGGCAATAAACGTCATAACTGGTGCACTGCGCATGCAACCACGTACCATATCAGGTTGGAGAGTAGGATTTCCTTTAACCATCAGATCTTGAATTTGTTGCATTGTAGCAGGGTTGTCAATGATACGTACTTCCCAAGATTGCTTGTTTTGACCATTAGCTGCATTGATACCGCATGTCATGATTTGCATCATAGTGTCGCGTGCCACAGGGGTAGCATGATATTGACGAATGCTACGGCGTGCCATGATAGCATCAATCACTTCATTGTGTTGTGGTTGTGTTAGCGTTTGTGTAGTATTGTTTTTTTGGGCAGGATTACAACCTACCAATGTGAATGCCAAGAGTGGCAAAAGGATAAAAAACTGTTTCATATTCGCGCTATTTAGGATTTGAATAGTGTGGTTATTGTATGGTTATTGTATGGTTATTGTGTGGTACGCACATGCATTATCTATATTTTCCTTCGTCGGTGTCATCAAGGATGCTGAGGTAGCTTTCGTAGCGTGAGAGAGCTATTTCTCCATTGACAACAGCTTGATGCACAGCGCATCCTGGTTCGCCTGTATGCAGGCAGTTAGAGTAGCGACAATTGCGGCTTATGTGGAAGATTTCGCGAAAATAATGGCATATCTCCTCTTTCTTGATATCTAACAACCCAAAACCTTTAATACCTGGAGTATCGATGACCCATGCATCGTTGAGCGGATACATTTCGGAAAATGTGGTGGTATGCATGCCCTTGTGATGTGCAGAAGATATGGCACCTGTGCGAGCCACGTTCTTACCCAGAATAGCATTTAAGAGGGTGGATTTTCCGACGCCCGAATTGCCAGAAAGAAGAGTAATGCGGTTTTGGAATATATCCGCTATCTCCGAATTATCTAATGTTTTTGCTGAAATGGCGTAGGTAGGATATTCAAGGGATTCGTATAGTTGGCGAAGGTTAGTAAGTGTGTGCAGTTCTTCGTCGGTGAGTAGGTCTATCTTATTGAAAATCAAACAAGCGGGTACACGATAAGCCTCGCAAGTAGCGAGGAAGCGGTCGATGAACGTAGTGGAGGTTTTTGGGTGATTGATAGTGACAATCAGCGCTGCCATATCCACATTAGCTGCCAATATATGCGAAGCATAACTTAGGTTGGTGGAACGGCGAATGATGTAGTTTTTACGATCGTATAGTTCAGTGATCCAATTGGTTCCGTCCTCTAGGTGCGTTACCTCTACATGATCACCGATTGCTATAGGATTAGTCGAGCGAATGCCACGAATGCGGAAATTTCCTTTGACATAGCAGTCCGCTGTTGTACCATTAGGAAAAAAAACTCCGTAACTAGTACCTGTTGATTTTATTACAAGTCCTTTCATTGGCTAAAATGCTTCCGTTGCGGTAAGGTAGAAACTATATGCTTTTATGTTGTTCCATCGTGGATCGACATTGCTGCGTGCAACATCAAAACGGATGTTGACTTTGGCCTTGTTGATTGTGGTTCTAAGACCTACTCCATAGCCTACTTTGGGTATTGCCCAATGCCAATTGTGGTAGTCATACACATCTCCTATGCCGGCGAATACTGCACCACGGAAAATGCTCCAGATCGGTATGCGGAGTTCGGCTTGCAATGCCATCATGATATCATCTCGGAACATATCACTATTCACGCCACGTAAGCCATCTTGTCCACCGAGGCGTGGAAGCATAGGGTATAATGTTAGGTGCGAAATATAATATTCTGATAGCATCAACTGTGCTTTTAACTGCCATGCGAATACTAGGTTGCAAGGTAGTGGAATATATTGTCGTAAATCTGCTGCAAATAGACCATTGATGGTTGCTTGTTGTCCCTCAGGGATATCCACTTTGTTCGTCCATGCCGCAGCAGCTGACAGTTTGCAAAAGATACCTCGAGTAGGATAGAATACATTGTCACGCGAATCATAGAGGGCTACAGCACCTAATGCCGCTTGCACTAATGGATTCGGAGTAGCGTATTTCCCTGTAATATTATACTGGGCTATAAGCACATCTACCATTGGCCCTATAGCCCAATCTTTTCCTACACTTATTGGTGTTTGGATGTAGAGGTATCCGCGTTGCAACTGATAAGGTGTTCCTTTGCGTAGCAAGCCGATATCAGTATTGCCTTCGTTTGCGAAATGTGGGTCGTCATACACACCATAATAGGTGGCAGGTCGGTTGCTATATCCTGCACGAAATTGGAGTTGCCATGCACTTAATCTCTTATTTTGGACTCTAGACTCCCGATTCCCGAAATACAATGAACCTTGTGCATTGATATACCATTGATGGTTCAGCGAATAGGTACCATCCAGTTGTACGATAGACGTGCGCGTTTGGTTTGGCAAATGAAAATACCCTTGTGCCGCAGCGCCGAACTCCCATGTAGATTCTGGTGAGTAGTTAACTACGGGAATACCCATTGCGGGTAGGTTCAGCAGGCTATCAAGCGAAATAGCATGAGACATTGGGATTACCAATGCCCATGCTATTGCTAGTATGAGTGATCGCTTTGTGATAGTCGTTTAGAGGTGATGAAGCAAAAAGGCGCTAGGCGAGAAGGCTCGAAAGTTAGCAGCTATGCAGCCCATGCCATAGGCCTCTTACTTTTGCCTTTAACCTGATTAGACAGTCATGATCTCTTTCTCTTTTGCAGCGTAGATCTCGTCGATCTTCTTCACGAATTTGTCATGAAGTTTTTGTGCATCTGTTTCTGCATCTTTCTCCACGTCTTCAGGTAGCCCTTCTTTTACTTGTTTTTTGAGGGAGTCAATTGCGTCGCGGCGTGCGTTGCGTACACTAACCTTGGCATTTTCTGCTTCGCTCTTGCATTGCTTTGCGAGTTCTTTACGACGCTCCTCTGTCAATGGTGGGATAATAAGACGGATGCACTCACCATTGTTGTTTGGAGCCAAACCTATGTTAGAGTTGATAAGTGCTCGCTCGATTTCAGGCAGCATTTTCTTCTCCCATGGTTGGATTTGAATAGTACGTGCATCTGGGGTAGTGATGGTCGCAACATTTGCAATAGGTGCCATCTGACCATAGTACTCCACGCGAACAGGGTCAAGGATTCGTCCACTAGCTTTGCCTGCACGGATGTGTGCCAAAGCATCGTCAAGATACATTACAGCAGATTCCATCAATTCCTCTGCCTCATTCAAGATTTGTTTTGGTTCTAACATGATTATTAGGGTTTTACAAGTGTTCCTATTTGTAGTCCATTCATTACTTTCTCTAGGTTGCCTACGGTATCCATATCAAAGACATAGATTGGCATGTTGTTCTCACGACACATAGTGATGGCTGTAAGATCCATCACTTTGAGCTTCATATCGAGAATCTCATCGTAAGTAATTTGCGTGTACTTAGTAGCTGTGGTGTCTTTTTCAGGGTCTGCTGTATAGATGCCATCTACACGTGTCCCCTTCATCATTACATCAGCCTTGAGTTCGATGGCGCGGAGCACGGAAGCAGTATCGGTAGTGAAATATGGGTTGCCTGTCCCACCTGCAACGATTACTACGTAGCCTTTGTTCATTAGGCGAAGTGCTTTATCCGTGGTGTAGAGTTCGCCGATAGGCTCCATGCGTACACTAGTCATTACTCGTACTTTTTGTCCGATGGCCTCAAGGGCAGATGAGAGTGCCAAGGAGTTAATGACTGTTGCCAACATACCCATTTGGTCGCCTTTTACGCGGTCAAAACCTTTCTGTGCGCCACTTAATCCACGAAAAATATTACCACCTCCGATCACGATAGCCACTTGTGTACCTGCATTAGCGATGGTGCGGATTTGATTGGCATAATCAGCAAGGCGTTGAGAATCAATGCCGTATTGTTGTGCTCCCATGAGGCTCTCGCCCGAAAGTTTCAAGAGTATTCGTTTGTACATAAAATAATTATTTATAAATTCTGTGCAAAGGTACAATAAAAAATTTATATTTGCAAGGTCATTCTATCAAAATCACATTTCTATACTTTAAAATTTGCAGTATTACCAGTAGATTAGTCGTGTAGTATCGGTTTGGAGAATATACACTCCTTTATGTGGAATTTGTAGTTGGTTGATATTGCCATTCTCATTTTTGTCTACTATATTCCCTTGTAAATCGTACAATATGGCCTTTGTGGCAAGAGGTACAACATCAGTGGCGCTACTGATATCAGCTATAAATGGTATTTCTATTGCAGGACCTGCATAGGTTTTTTTATCATCGTTCATTGGTCTAACCCAAAATGTATAACGACCTGCCTCTGGTAATGTGGCTGTTAGGGTAGTTTTGTTGATGGTATTTTCTGCAATCTTCTTATCGTTTTTGTTGTAGAGACGAATTTTAAAATAGGAGGCTTCACTTTCCCATGATACATTCATTTTTAATCCTTCTGTAGTTAGTAGACAGTTGTGTATTGGTGTTCCATCATTTCTATGATGCTGATAGATTGTTCCCGTTACTTGTATGCTACTTTCTTCACTAGGAATTTGTCCGAGAATCACGATGTTGTCGCCGCTCTTCAGTTCCTCTCCTGTGGTGTAATCCTGATCATTTATCCATTGTATTTGGTTGCAGAGCAGACTACTTTCTTTGTCACCGTTGTCTGAGATCATGAAATTAGCATATTGCTGTGTAAGGATTTCATCGGGTGTGCTAAGCATGTGGGATATGATGCCTCTCACTATATAGAGCATGCGACTATCATTATTTCTCGCTTTGGAGAAAGTAATTGCTTCCGAGGCTGATAGAGCAGTTGCTGGCTCGTATGTAACTGTTTGTGCATATGGCAGATAGTTGCCATTGCTCAATTGACTCCATGTACATGAATCAATGGCTGCATAGCCTGCATATTGGTTGAAATTGACAGTCATAATATAATGTACTCCCAATTTCCCGTTAGCATCTTGTAGCAGGGTAAGTTGCAATTCAGTAGGGGTATATTGCTGACACTCAGCTCCATTGCCGAAAGCGCAAACCACTTTAGATAGGGGGATGCTATTGCTGGTAGAAGTACTTTTTTTATCTAGAATATAGGAACCAATGATAGAATTATCACTGTTGGCATTGAGTTGACAGCGAATGAGCATATCATTGTTGCTAGTGTTTTGCCAGAAAGATGGTGTATATAGATCCATCTCCCAATTGTTGGTACCCGCTATGTGAGTGAAATCTGCTTGCAGAGTGTCTGGCAATTGTGGCGCTGTAGTCTCGTGGAATAAAATGCTATCGGCAGTTAGGGTAAACGGATAACGTGTCGCTCCTTTTCCTGCGACCAAAATTGGGTATATTTCCTCTGCTTCATTGATGAGACATATTGCAAGTTCATATTCTCCTGGGGTGAGCGATGTAGGCAGTTTGCCCGAAATGGGGTAATTAGGATAGTAATAACCTGGCTTAAGGTCGATTTTATTGGGAGTAACTTGATTTACAAGTTGTTGTTGAGTGTCGTAAATAAAAAAACCTATATTCCCTTGGGCATTGGCAAGTCCTTGACTAGCAAGGATTGTTTGCTCAAATTTAATATATTCGTTTCTCTTGTCTTGCGTTTTGCTAGAGCGTACTTGACCATCTACGCTAAGAAGCGGTTGGGGAATTCCACCTTGATCTGGACGTAAGTTCGTGTAGGCGCATACGTCTACCGTAAAGGCGAGGTTTTGTGCACTACCGCCTGTGCCATGTTGACCAGGATCCAATGCAGAGAGAGAGTAATAGCCGTCTCCAGAACCATTCCAACCCCAGTTGATATGCAAATAACCATTGCTTTGCATACCGTCGCACACAAAGGCATGTCCTTCGTAATTGACAGTGCTGCCGCTGATGTAAATTGGTAGTCCATCTTGCAAATCAGCAGCGATAGCTGTGAGGATTTTATCTTCGGACATATAATCCTTGAGTAGAGGTGTCAATCCTGCATCGTAGCCAAAGTATTTGTGCATAGCTTGGAGGGAGATTTGTGATACGGCTCCACTTGCGGATGGTGAATAGCTCATATTACAAGCCACGCCCACATGGTATATAAGTTCAGCTACTGCATCGGCTTGCTCCTGAGTATAGGATTTGTTGTATCGAGGAATCATATTTGCCCAATCATATGTGGCTTTAGAAAAGTCAACCGTTAGTTGAGTGCCATTTCTTAGTCGATAGGAGTTGTTACCTATACCGTGGAGAGGGTACTGATGCTTATACATGATTTGGCTAAGTGCTATGGCTACGCAGCCAGCCACCGAACGCTCACCATCTACAATAGGACACATGTTGTTGTATGGTTTTCCTTGTCCCCATTGTGTTTCTCCTAAAAGTGGTGCAATATTAGGATATTGGGTGTTCAAAGATGGATTAGTAGTTGCTCGTTGGGGTGAAAGGGCAGCGTATGCGAGCTCTTCGGCATACATCTTTAACCATAACTGCATGTTGACAGGAATGTTATTGGAGTTGAATTTGCCTTGGTCAGAATAACCCAAAATGGTACGGGCGTTGTTTACTGCGGAGACTAATACAAATCCTTCTTCTTGTTGGTCGTTGAATACATAGATTGCAGGTGTGAAACCATCTGTTTGATATTGGGTGTGTGCTAATTCTACAGGAGTGCTAATTCCTGAAGCTTGGTTTGCACGTTGAATCCGCAGCATAGGTGTTGCTGACAAATGTCGTTGCTGGATAAACTCACTAGCAATCTGTGCAGCCTCCTGAGGGGTGCGAGCAAATAGGGTGCACGCACATAATATGATGAATAAAGTAGTATATCGTCTCTGCATAGTTATTTTACTACGGAATAGAATTATTCTTCATCTTTATACCAACTAGCGTACATCGCATAGTTGTGTGCAATCTTGCGATTAATTTCATTGGTCTGTTCTGGGTCCGCTTTCTTAATGAACTTAGCAGGTACGCCCCCCCATACTTCGTATGGACCAATTTGGGTGTTTTTTAATACTAACGATCCTGCGGCGACGATAGCACCTTCTCCTACAACCACCCCATCTAATAGGGTGGATCCCATACCGATGAGTGCGTAGTCGTGTACATCTGCGCCATGGATGGTTACATTATGTCCCACCGACACATAATCGCCTATGGTGATAGTAGATTTTTCATAGAGGGTATGCAAGACGGATCCGTCTTGGATGTTCACATGATTGCCAATCTTGATCCAGTTGACATCGCCGCGCAATACGGCGTTAAACCAGATGGAGCAACCATCGCCGATAATAGTATCACCGACGATAGTTGCATTCTCTGCCAAAAAGCAATCCTTGCCTATTTGAGGAGTAAAACCTCGTACCGGAACGATCAGCGCCATGATTAGCGTGCAGCAATGATAGCGCAGAAATCAGCAGCTTTGAGGCTTGCGCCACCGATCAAACCGCCATCTACGTCTGGGTTAGCAAATAACTCTGCAGCGTTTTTAGCGTTACAACTACCTCCATAGAGGATCGTGCAATCTTCTGCCACTTGCTCGCCGTATTTCTCAGCTACGAGGCTGCGGATATATGCGTGGATCTCTTGTGCTTGTTCAGGAGTAGCAGTCAATCCTGTTCCAATTGCCCATACTGGTTCGTATGCTAATACGATTTTGGCAAAGTCCTCTGCGCTTAAATGGAATACAGAACCCTCTAATTGTGCTTTCACTACCTCATTTTGTTGACCTGCTTCACGCTCCTCTTTTACCTCGCCGATGCAGAATATTGGCTTGAGGTTGTTAGCGAGTGCCAACTCTACTTTGTCTTTCAGAATCTCGTAGGTCTCACCATAGTACGCGCGACGCTCAGAGTGACCGAGGATGCAGTACTCAGCACCAGTAGAAGCCACCATTGCAGCGCTTACCTCACCAGTGTATGCACCTTTCTCTTGATCAGCGCAGTTTTCAGCAGCTACAGCGATTGGGCTATCTTTCAATAACTCAGCCACGGTAGCCAAGTGAATAAAAGGAGTGCCGATAACTACGGCGCATGATGGGTTAATAACTTGATTCTTCAATTCTGTAGCCAATGCTACACCTTCTTGCAGGGTCATGTTCATTTTCCAGTTACCTGCAACCATTTTTGTTCTCATATTCGTTATGTAATATTTAATAGTTAATAATTAATTATATCTATTCCTTAAATTATATTTGTCGATGATTGTTCCATTCTGAAGTACAATTACGCCAGGGTTTGCGCGTACGATGGTTTTTAGAGTGACAGGGTCGCATACACAAAATGTCTTGCTTAATGTAGGGTGTTGCTCTATGAAATCGTTGATTTCATTTGTTGTTGAACCTGTTAGTATGTAGAATGATTCATTAGCTTGTATGCATTGTTTGTGCAACTGCTCGATTTTGGCGAATTGTTTTTCATCAGCCTTATTCATATCATAGATGATTACCAATGTGACTTTGTTGCTTTCTAGAATATCGTTAGTAGATATTTCTGTGTCGCTGAATCCTGTGACTACGAAATCCTCAATAACGGGTTTAATCCCTTTTTTCGTCATAATGGAATCTCTATCTATAAATGTCCATCCTGCTTCCGTTGGATAGTTATCTATAGTGAAGGATTTTCTAACACCATCCTTCTCAAGAATGAATGTCCACTCATATTGATCCGCCACCTCTTTAGTCAACGTGGGCAAATGGTTACCAATCTTGTATGGACGGAAGTCCATAATTGGTAAATGAAGTTTTGTCCATACCATGAAAGATACTGCACCAACGACTACAACGATGGCAATGACTAACTCGACCCATCCTTTCCATAATGGTTGTACATGTTTGCGCAGTATGAATAACACGGTAGCCAATACGATTAGAATGACATTCTTGTAGAATGTTTGCCAATTGGATAAAATGATTGCGTCGCCAAAGCAACCACAATCTTTTACTGGGTTTGTGCGTGCTATGTATAGGGTCAGTAAAGTCATGATAGAATAGAATACCAATGTGATCCAAGAAGTCCAACGTGTACGTACGTTGAGTAGCATGCATACGCCTAAAAGTAATTCTAGAATAATCAAACTCCAAGCAGCTATTTCCGCCATTGGCATTAGTTCTATGAAGAAACTTCCAAATTCTCTAAGATAGTCTTCTATCTTGTAGACAGTTCCCCATGGGTCGATTGCTTTGACTGCACCTGAGAATATAAATACCATTCCTAATAGTGTGCGGCATACACTAGCAATGACGCTATATTTCTTTTTATTTAGTTGTGATAGTATACGTTTGAAACTATCAATGAACTCGGTTCGTTTCATTTTCCATTATTTTGATAAGGTAAAATGCTGCATAATTGAGCATATCGAAATAGTTGCCATCTGCGCCTTCGGAAATCAATGTTTGGTTGTCGTTGGCTGTGATGGATTTGTTGCGATTAATCTTTGTCAAGATGATGTCCGTCAAACTGCTTGCAAACATATCTCTCCATGCCTCTCCATAGTCGTGGTTCTTTCTGAGCATCAGTGCTTTGGCTTCTGCCATGTAGTGATCATATAATTCAATGGCACGTTCTGCGGTCATGTCTACAGAATCTGAAAATCCCACGTGTAACTGAATCAATCCAATGATGCTATAGTTAACAATCGCCATCATCTCACCTTCTATGCTCTCGCCCACCATATTCACGCCTGTTTGTTCGATCTCGCGTACGCGCTTAGCTTTAATAAAGAGTTGATCGTTTACGGTCTGTGGACGCATAATACGCCAACTTGGACCATAATCTTTCATTTTTAACTCATAAATTCTGCGGCACTTACCTGCCACAATATCAAATTGTTCTGATGTTTTCATTATTATTTGTTGATATAAATCTTTGTTGTTTTATCGCCGATACATTGGATATATATGCCATCATCAGGCACATTAAATGAACGATTGTCACCTGTTGGTATGTTATCTACTAGTCGTCCCATCAAATCATAGAGAATTACAGGTTGTTGCGTATTCAATTCCTCTATACTAGTAGTCTGGGTTTGAATCACAAATTTTTCTTCTACAGCATCGCCAACATAATATTCTTGTGCTTCATCCACTGGTCGAATCCACAAGGTGTATGTGCCATCTGCTAAGTCGCTGAGTTTTGCTTGTTTGAAATCAATGATGGTATTGACAATGCTTAGGTCTTCTTGGTTGGTTATCTTAACGTGGAAGTAAGGTGCATTACTTTCCCATGAGAAATGTGCGACATTACCTTCGGTAGTAACATTGAGATTATAGATGGCATAGTCCACTGCATTGGATGTGTCAATGGTGAATTGCTCTTCCACTGCATCGCCTATATAATATTCTTGTGCTTCATCCACTGGTCGGATCCACAAGGTGTATGTGCCATCTGCTAAATTTTCGACAGATACATTTTTAAAGTTAATGATACCTTCTGCTACGTTGTCTCCATCTGCCTTAATCACTTTCACATGGAAGTTTGGCGCTTCGCTCTCGAAGGAGAAATGCACGGTGCTACCCTCTGTATGGATTTTGAGATTGGTGATCTCAAAACTAGTTGGTCTATTATGGTGGAATACATATCCCTTAATTCTAGGGGTGTTGCCATTGTAGTTCTGTACTTGTCCGTAGATGATTACCTCATCCCCTAATGTCACCTCATTACCCGTGGCGAAATCGGTGTTGTCGATCCATTTTGTGTTGAAACAATAGAACGGGTTGGTTGCGGTGCCATCGTCAGAGATGTCAAATTGAGCAGTCTTATATTGAACAATCTCTTCTGGCGTATTCCGTATGTTGGAAATAGTGCCACTAACGAAGTATGACATCTCTGTTACATCTGTATGACTCAATTTTTTTGTCATGGTCAATGCTTGAGAGGCTGAGATTGTAGATGCCAACTCGTAGGTAATAT
>JAEIGA010016857.1_pt1 | contig 11114 bp, 22 predicted proteins | sample 9270691 | NCBI WGS metagenome assembly JAEIGA01 (sample SAMN17057246, study PRJNA624740) | gut metagenome | biome: biome; isolation source: fecal sample | host: Bos grunniens | place: China: Xizang | collected 2019 | reverse complement strand
GTACTCAAACCTTGTCTCTCGGAGTAACTATGCCCCCTCTTCCCTCTTTCGAATGTTTCCGTTCTCATCAAACATCAATTCATCATCCAGATCAGCATTGCCATGATGCTCTCTGTTGTGGCAAGTCTGACATAATGCTTCAACATTCTCAGCATTCAATGTGATGTATGGATTCGATATGTTCTCTGGTGTTATGTAGATGATGTGATGCACATGTTCCGCTGGTACAATCAGACCAGCTTGTTTGCATCGTTCACAATATGGATGCTCTGACAAATACATCTGCCTGAAGTTTGTCCACTTCTTGCTGTTGTAAAATTTCTGTGCGTAAGTCTTCGCCATTGTTTTATCATTGCAAAAGCCAGCGCATGTGCGCTGGCTTCCGTCTGGGGGATTCACTATGGAGACAGATAAGCATGTATTTTCGCTTTTTCCGTCACTATCATTATATCTCCGGTATGCGTGTCGCTATTCACACACTTTCAAGATGTAGACTGCTGCCATCGCTCATGATTTGAGTAAGTCTCTGATAGTATGCCTTGGTGAGTATCCTGTCGGAAGTTTACACGGCTTCACGTCAAGTGCTGGATTCCGTTGCTTTGTTTCTTTTCCGATTGGTGGAAGCCCTTTTCCTTTTTGGATTCTCTTCAGTAGTTCATCTTCTGCCTTGTTTGTCTCTCCCTTCTGTACTTCTGCCAGTGCATCCATTTCAGCTACTTTGCATAGCACATTTATGAATTGGTTTACAGTATATCCTCTTCCAAGTTCCAAGATTTTTGCTTCTCGTTCCAGAGCACTCACCGCCATGTCGAAGGCTTTCAGGTAGTCATCTGCATCTACCTCGGAATCTGTGTCTGCGTGTCTTAGGATTTCAACTGCTTCTTTCTTCGTCATCACTCTTCACCTCTCTACTGAGAATGTATTCGATGTAGCCTGAGAACTCCTCTGCACCACGTTTCTCCCCTGGTACATAATCACTAGCTGTCACAAACTCCCAGCCATCATCAAGCAAGTTTTCCAGGTCTATTGTTCCGTTTTTTATTGATGGCCCAAAACTTCTCACCACTATGTACTCTATTTTGTGTTCTTCAGTGAGTCTTTCTTCTAAGAGACTCAATATAGTTTCATCTTCGTAGATGAGTTTTTCAAAGTATGCCTTCGTTTCTGTGTATCTTTTCTCTTGCGCTCCCACTAAGCATCGTTTGTTTGCTTCTAGTCTGTCTTTCACAATCTCTAGTACATCTTGTTTGTCCATATCTGCTCCCTTCATATTTGCTTTGCAATCTTGTAGTACACTTCTTGTCTCTTCTTCGTGAAGTAGTTGATTGAGCATGGGATTCCTCTCGCTTCTAGCTGTCTGAAGGTTAGACCTCGTGTCACTCCCAACAGTAAGAATGAATAAATGCTCTCATCTACTTCTTTGACTGTCCTCTCCAGCAAGTCTTTCTTCTCCTGAAGCTCTGCTCTTCGGATGGCTAGTGTCTCGACTGGATTGAAATTGTTGGATGTCTGAACTCGCTCTTTGTCGTATGTGATAGCCTTGGATGTGTCAGGTTCGATGGCTAGTTCTGCGAGCCACCCTGGATATCGTAGACACCAATGAACAGCACATCTGTAGTCTTCTGCCGGTAGATAAAACTCGCTATTTCGTGTCGGTGTTTTGTATCTCATTCTTACCCCTTTCTTACTAGCCCTAAGTGCTCAAGATACTCTGCTCTCTCAGGACTTGCTTCAAATCTCTCTCCCTTGTTCCTGTTTCTTTGCTCTAGCAAATCGTTGAATGGCTGGACTGTCTCCACCTGTATTCTCTCGGATGGCACATATGAGTGTGTTGGATGTGGCTTTCCTAGGAGTTTAATCCACTTTTTCTCTATCTCTTTATTGTCATAGCTGAAGATGACGTTTGCTTTTTCCTTTGGCTTTATCCACTCCATAGGGATGTGTGACATGTCTAGCGGAAGAAGTATCGCATTCTTTCCGTTGATGATTCCCAGCTCTTTGAACACTGGAAGCCTTGTCGCTATGACCGGAGTTCCTTCGAGTAGGGCTTCAACTACTGAGTAGCAAAAGGATTCTTCATCGGACAGCTGCACAACATAGTCAGCATTTCTCATGATGGCTCTCACATTGTTTGTCGGTGGCATTGATTTAATGTTTTCGTTTTTCCACTTCACGAAGTCGCTTGTGTACACCAGCCATGTGAATGGCTTTCCTTCTCGTTTAAGTGCATCTGCTAACTTCTCCATGCGCTCTGCTCCTTTTTCGTATGTGAATCTACTTGCTGTCACCAGAAGAAGGTGTTCTGTGCTTGTTTCGTCTACAAAGTTATGGATGACCTTTCCTTTGCCTTTGAATGTGTCCTTTGCGTGATCTGATACGAATACTGTCTCATCTCTACCTTCTGGGATTTCATATCTTCCCATCTGACAGGTGTGGACCATCTGAATCGTGCGCTTCGCTTCCACTTGTTTCGGTGGCTTATCTGTGATGCGGTTTACTATGAGCGTGTCGCACTTGATGTGTGTATTCATTTCGAGTTTTACGCATTCGACCATTCTACTGAGCCTATAAAGTCTATCTGCGTCTGTAGATTCGTACAGAACCATGATGTCGTAGTAGTCTTTCATGTGTTTGCAGAATTGCTCAATGAATGTCTCGATTCCACCGATTTTCATTGTTTCTGCTGTCCAGAGGACTACTTGGGCCTTCTTAGGAACTGCCAACTGTCTGAAAAGCGGTGTATATTCTCCCATGAACGATGTTCCGGCGATGCTTTGCGGCTTTAGCACCATTGCATAGTCTTCAAGTTCTGGGATGTCATTTTGCTCTGTCAGAACTATCACTTCGGAGTCTTTATCAGCTTCTTTTGCTTTTTCGAGTACATCTGTCATGTTCTTTGTGATGTGCCTGTAATGGATGACCAGCCTTTTCGTGTCCAGCTCTCCGGTGTTGAATCTCTTCGTGAGACTGTTTGGAGTACTGGAGCGATACAGATACACAGGATGTGTCACTGTGGCTCTCTTTTTGCCCTTTTCATTCACCTTTCTGATGAACTCTGCATCCTCTGCGATGAGTTTCGATTCATTGAATCTCGTATCACCTATCATGCTTCGTTTGTAGACTCTATTCCAGCAGCAGAGATTGAAAGGTGGAAATTTGTCTTCGTTACTCTTCAGAATGACTTTTTGACTCCATCCACCCGGAAGCGTCTCCCATGATAGATAGATATAGTCAGGATTCTCTTCGATGGCTTTCATGATGCTTTCTATATAGTCGATTGTGACCAGGTCATCTGCGTCTATGAATGCAACATACTCGCCTTTTGCTTCTTCCAGTCCTCTGTTTCGTGCTTTGGAGACTCCACCATTCTCTTGACGGATGATTCTCGTGTGCGGCTCCAGTTCCATCCTTAGTGGAGAGGTTGAGCCATCGTCAATGACGATGACTTCAACTTCCTTGCTTTCCTTGCTAATCTGGAGTGCTAAGACTTTCAGAAGGTCGTAGATATATGGCACTGCATTATATACCGGGATGATGATTGAAAGTTTCATGCGTCTACTTTCTACCTCTCTTTTTGTATCCACCTCTCATGTGTCTCTTCTTCTCGTTGATGTACTCTCCAAAGTATCTGATTCCGTTATTGTCTTTTTTGTATAGTGTCATGTTCTTTCCTTTCTTCCTACTCCATGATTTCGTTGATGATTGTCTCTTTATGCTTCAGTTTCACATCTCCATCTTGCAGCTTCATGATGTATGTGCCTTTTTCTGTAGTGATCTGCATCTGCTTGATGGCTCCTTTGAATGCTGGCTCGACTGCTGCCATCAGAAGACCACCGGCTGTCTGCTCTCCTAAATTGTCCGTCCACGTTTCGATGATTTCTTTTGCACTTTCAATCTTTGCTTCTTGGTGTCTCCACTTCTCGCCTTCTCTACATGTGCACTGTCTATCGGCTTGTGCGTTGATGATTTCTTCTTTTTGCTTCCAGTCGTTCTCATCTACTGACTCCGGCACCTGAATCATCACATAGTTGTGACAGAATCTACAGATTCCTTGGACTGTTTTCATTTTCTGTGGCTCACTCATGGTATTCCCTCATCCTCCTTACTTTTTCATCTAATGTTTCGTTGTAGCTTTCCCATAGGCTTTCATCACAAACAACTCTTTTTGCTACATATGTTTCCGTCTTGTATCCACCTGATATCCTTTCACCTACTTGTGTCGCTGGGTATCTTGTCTCGTGTCCTCGTTCATCCGTCACTACGACTTCTACTTTTGGCCCTCTTTGTGCCGCTGCATATTCTTGAATTATTTCAATCAGCTTTGATGCTTCGACTCCGTCTATAATTCCAGCATTATGTGCATGGTGTACTGCTATCGTTAATTCTTGTAAATTCACTTCACTCATCGCTTTGCTCTCCTTCTCTGAATACTTCTCTTTCAGCTCTTGTTCAGTCACGATTTTCTCACCTCATAGCTCTGCGAGCTTTTTCTTTGCTTTTTCTATTTCTTCTGTCCAAAAAGCTTGATTTACTTTTTCCCATCTTTTCACAACGTCTTTATCCAGTTCGCTCATCGTGACTGTAGTCCAGTCTTTTATATTCTTACTACTCTTGGCATTTTGTTCCATGGTCTCGATGTTCCACTTCAGTCTCTGCGCTTCTTTGAATTGTTCTTCTGTCATTCCTTCTCTCCTTTCGGTTCAGGCACTACCAGCTCCGTGATGTCATATCTGATTGTTGGAACTAGGTTTTCGTTGATATCCATTTGGATTTTTGCGCTGATAAATGGTCTATCCAGCAATTCTCCAACTCTTTTTTCGATTGCTTCAATTGTTGACATTCTTGGCTTTCTTGGCATCCTTATTCTTCCCTCACTTTTCTGAAGTGGCACTTGCTTAGTTCACAGCCATTCGGCATCAGATGCTCACACTTTCTACATCCTTTCACTTCTGCTTGTGTCCTTCTCTTTCTTGGTGTTTTGTCTTTACTTCCTTTTGGTCTTCCCCTTTTTGACTTGATCTGTCTCGTGGTCTTCACCGCTACGCTCTTTTCTTCTGTGGTCAGAAGTACGTCCATCGGAGTCTTTTCCTTTGGTTTCGCCTTTATGCTCTTTTGAGCTTCTAGCTGTCTTAGTACAAAAGGCTTTTCTCGCATCTTCTGTCGCTCCGCTTCTGTCATCCCATGCCTTTCTATCTCGTCATAGTTGATTTGCTTCGCTATCTTGCGTTCCCACGAATCGTCACTGTCAGGCTTTACACTTCTCACTTTCCCCTTTCTCCTTTCTGCTTAGTTGATTCTATTCAGTGGACAGTTCTCGCAAGGGCCACCATCTTCCATCAACCAGTCTTCTGTTTTTCCTTCCGGGATTGGCATTGTTGGATACTTGCAATACTTGTCACAGATTTCTGCTGCCACTTCTTCACATATCTTCCTGATCTCGTTGTCCATCTTCGCTCCCTTCATCCGTGTCATTCATCTTGTGCCACCTTGTCCAGTCAAGTGGTGTTCCGCATTCAGGACACACTTCGCAGTCGATTTCATCTGGGTGTAGGTATTGGTCAAAAGGATGGTCGCAATTTGGACAGTATCCATCATCACATAGTCCTCTGATGTCTAAAGGCCATCCCTTTTGTTTTTCCTCTGTTGGCATCTCATAAAACCATTCATCGTGGTTTTCTTCTCCGTTCACCCATTCTTTTCTGCTTAATGCGCTGAATGAGTTTCCCCAGCTCCATTCCGCTTTTATTCCTCTTGGTGAATCAACGTACATGATCGTGTCTTCTGTCTTTTTCTTCGTGTAGACTACTTTTAAGAACTCATGGCTGACTGTTGAATAGTCGTGTATGTAATACTTATCTGTTTCTAGGTCATCAAACATGACCCTTTTCCCATGGTCCTTGACCCACTCGCCGCATTCATGTTTGACTGCTGCCATCTGTGGCTTTTCTGTCTCTTCTTTCCAATCAGCCCTTTCTTTGTGGCCTTTGGTCTTCCATAGTGTCGACATGTGCAGATACGGCTTGTCATCTCCTATCGCTGGGATTAACGTTCCGGATATTTCAAGATTGTATTCTTCATCGTACTTCTTGATGGTGTGCTCTATATTCCAATCTTCAGGAATCTCACGCAAGTAGAATGTCAGTCTCTTTCCAAGATTCGGCACATGCTCCCATGTATAATAGTCACCTACTTCTACGGTGAATTGCTTTTTCATCTCTTCCAGCATGTGGTTTAGAATCGGATTCGAGTAGTCATATCCTTGTTGCTTTGTCTTTGCTGGCTCTTGCCCTAATATGTCAAGGATGGACATCTGTCCATCACATGTGTAGCCTTTCATCCCCTCTCCTTTCTCCCCGGCTCCCTCTTCAGGAGTCGGAGACAATAAAATGGCTTTGTGTGATATATCAATCCCCAAAAGGATTGTTCAAAGACTGCTGCCACGTTTTGATTTCCATAGGTTTTGGGGCTTCGGATGGTTCTCTCGTGGCTTTCGTCTCTGGACTCGGTAGATAATTTTTGCCGAACTCTTTCATCCACAGCTCATGTGAATGCTTCAGCTCGAAGGCATGTTGTGCGACTATCTTCAAGAAGAGTTCATTGTCTGCGTTTCTGTGAACCGCTTCTTTCGTGGTTCTGTGGTGCTTGTCGCACAGTAGGACTTTCAGTCCGTAGTGCTCTGACAAGGCTCTCCACTTTCCCATCATGATGTGATGCTCTTCTAGATCATTTCGATTCTCATCCCAGATGCCGAGAAGATATCCGCACAGATAGCATTGCCTATGTGAGTAGTCTTGGATTATGCTCTTTGACATTTCTGATAATCCTCGCAGACCTTAACCAAGTCTTCAAAGTCGATGATGTATCTGTCATCCACCACTAGGAAGTCTTTCTCTCCTTCGCTCCGGATCTGGATGAATGCTTTTGTATATTTGTCTTGCTCTCGCATGGCTTCCAGCACTCTCTTCTGCTTTGCTTTGATTGCTTCATCCTCTGTCTCGAAGATGTTGCCTTGTCTCCACATATTCATCTCGACTGTATTGCCGGACCAGTGATGTTTTACGATATCACCTGTTGCCAGAAGCCCATAGACTTTCTGCTTGTCTTGTGGTAATTTCTTCACTTTTTCTTCCTTCCCTTCTTGTCGTTGTAGGCTCTAAGCTGATACAAGGCTCTTTCATAGACATCTTCCTTGTTTTCCTCTTCCTCGGAGATTATCAGCTTATCTTGTCCTTCTCGCTCCTGATAAATCTTCAATGTGGTCTTCCCACCATAGACTTCTTTTAGCTCTCGCCTTAGATGGTTTCTCTTCCTGACCGTCATGTAGAAGTCATAGAACTCTTTCTCTTTACTCATGCAGCACCTCGATTATACTCACGCATCCTTTGTAGAACTCCACTCCACCGCCATCGTCATAGCACCTCTCCAGGCGATAGCGATAAGGTGTCTTCGTGAGTGTTCCTGTGAGACTGCTGCCATCTGTGAATGTGATTTTTACTCTGCGATTCAGATACTTGTTCAGTCTCGTTGATTCATGACACGCTATCATTTCAACTCTCCTTCCATCCAGCTTGTGAACGAGTGCTTCTGTGTCGTTGCACTTAGTACGATTCCCTTCACTCTATTCAGCGCAAGAGCTTCTTTCCACAGGTCAGCGTTCTTGATGTCCTTTCCCTTGCCGTTTGTCCATTGGTTTCTTTCCCACTTCTTTGACCATTCCATGAAGCCTGACAAGAGATAATTTGAATCTGTGTGCAAGAGCACTTCGCTCGGAGTATTTATGCGCTTTATGGCTTCCAAGTACATCATCAGGTTCACTCTGTTTTCTGACAGCTCATGGAACTCTTCTTTCTTTGTGACCGTTGCCGGTCCTTTTGAAGTGATGGCTTCCAGGATATATATTCCTCTTCCGTTCTTCTGGGATGGACTCTTATAGTCCGTCATCATGTATAAATTCAGCATCTCATCACTCCCTTTCCTTCATGCTCTTCTCGTATCAGCGAGTAAAAAGCATACTCATAGCCTGTTGTCTCCGAAAATCCGTGTCTCTCGGAGTCTTTTTGCAGATTGTAGCCTTTTCGGAAGGCTGGCTCTGCTCGGAATTTGTTGGCCGAGATGTATTCCTTCTTGACCTTTGGCTTCTTCAGAGTCCGTGAACCATACCAGCGTTTCCCAACTCGGACTCCTTCAGTCTCGAAGGTTGTATTTTCATACTTGATGAAGTAGGCAGCTATCTTCTCATATGATCTGGACGTTAAGATGTCAAAATGGACTTGACCATATGTCCAGCACTTCATGAGAATTTCAGGATCGCATTTATTCAGCATCATATGGACGTGACGTCCACCTCTTTGGCCTACCTCTTTTACAAAAATATATTTACAAGTCATTCCTCGCTTCATGAACTCTGCTCGAATCTTTCTAACCGCCTTCGCGGTCATCTCTTGCATTTCCTTAGAGTCCTTCGGCTTATGCTCATAGAAGTCTAGGCGAAGCAGATAGTCACCTCTCTTGAAGTTTGCATTCATGAGTCTTCTTAGGTCTCTTTCTGCTTTTCTATCATTGGCTCTCTTCTGTGCCAGGGATGAAGGAATCTTTTTCGGACTTCTTTTCTCTCCCTTGGTATGAGCACGATAGGAATAATATTTTGATATCTCAATCACATCTCCAGCCACACACGTCTCTCTGATGTATGGCATTGCAAAATCTCCCTTGTGTGGTATGATTTAATTAACTTATGTCGAATGGATAATGCCTTGAGCGAGACTGACAGAGAGGACTTTCACCTCTCTTTTTTTGACTCAATCCACTAGATATGGTATAATGAACATGTTCAAACACAATTCATTCATGTTGAGGATTGAGTCGAGCTTGTCTCGGCTCTTTTCTTTTTATTCATTTGGATTTGCGTACTTCAGAAGGATGTCATCCACGTCATCCTCTGTGATGTCTAAGGTCTTTGCGATATCCTTGGTGACTGTTCCAGCCTTCCACATCTTCAGGCATCTTCTTTCTTTATCTGTAAGTTCAAAAGCTCTTGTGCCTTTCTTCAGCTTCGGAAGGCTTGCAGCTTCTCTCGTGCCATCATCTTCGTTCTGTGGTTTTCTTCCACTTTTCCCCCATGGAGTACCGTCTTTTTTCAGTCTTGGTGCTTTTTCTTTCTGATCAGACTCTTTTTCACTGTTTTTCTGAATTTTAGTGACTTTCTCTGTAAACTCTTCGAGCGTCATTGGCTCTGGTGCTTTCTGCGGAACTAAGAACTCCAGCATGTCGGCCACGCAATCAATGCAGAAGTCTTTTTCTATCAATGTGTCACAGACCATCTGCACCGGTCTTCCTGTCTGTGCTGCGCTTATCTTAATCGGTTCGCCTTCAATGGTCTTGTGGCATCTGTCGCACTCACAGACCGTGTAAATTCTTTTCATTTTTTGTCTTCTCCTTCCCCTTCATCTAGGTCATGAAATAAAACCCCTCCGACAATTGCCAGCACGATGCAACTGGCAAGTAGCATACATTCAATCATTGTTTTTCTCCTTTCCGAAGTAGTGTGCTCCATGCTGATAGCAAGGCTCGCAATGTTGGTTATAATCTCCAGCCGTGAAGAATGTCACTTCATAGTCGAGTCTTTCTTTTAGCTCTTGTCTCACCACTTCATAGTCTTCTTCAGTCATGCGGTAGCCCGCTCTCTCCAGCCCCCCCATCTAAAACACAGCTAAACTGATAAGGCTGGAAGATGACTTCTTCGATAGTGTCCGGGAATGTATCTGAATCTACCCTGTTCAGAACTACATCCACCACAAGTCTCTTTCCTACCTTGTCTTGGTTCCCAGCTTCTGCTTCTACAAGTTGAGCAAGAAGCTCTAGGCTATCCATTGCAATCTCTTCTGTGGTCTCCGCTTCCACTTCTTCCGTCATTGTTTCAATTTCTTCATATATAGGTGTCTCTGCCACGATTGTGGCTTCAGTTTCTTCTTGGATGATTTCCATAGGTTCTTCATCCAGTCCGAAAAAGATTTCTTTTGCCATCGCTACAAGAAAGCCGAAGGCGATAATCTGTAGGCCAAGAGTGACCCAGTCTATTCTTTTCAAATACCCCTTAATCTTTTTCACTTTTTACTCTCCCAGTAATACGCTTATAGGTTTGTGTAGGTCTTTGCTTATGATCTGAAGGTCTCGGACTGTCATCTGTTCCGGGCACTTCATTTTCCTTTGTAGAGTGGTGTATGGAATGCAAGTCCTCTTTGCCAGTTCTGCCACGCTTCTGACTCTGCTTTGTGCCATTGCCACTCTGATGTTCTTTTCAATATTGGTCATCATTGTTTTTCTCCTGGGTGTAAACTTTCTTACACCCTAGACTGCTGCCATGGCGAGCTTCTTCAAGAAGTACTCTTGACCTTTTGCTGTGACCTTCGGTGTCATCACTATCTTGTCCGTTCCACTTGGAAGTGTGATGTTTCTCTCTTTGATTTCGAAAATCTTCAGCTCCATGGCTTTCTGTGTCGGCTTGTTTCCCATCATCAAATATCCGTTTGTTCTTAGCCAATCGAAGAATCTGTTCTGACCGATTTCAACTCCGTTCTGCTTCAGCAGCTTTGCCATGTCTCCAACTGATATGGAGTCCTTCGATTCTGTGATTGCATCTGCAATCTCTGCTTTTGGTTTCAGCTCTTCATTGACTGCTGCCAGCTTCGCATTCTTTTCTCGCTCTTCTTTCAGAGCAGTCAGTGCTTTGATTGCTAGATCAGGATTGTTGATGAGGTCATCCATGGCATATAGGCCATGCTTTCTGATGCTTGGAATCACTTCATCAAATACCCATGTTTCAAACTTCTCTGCTTCAGGTAGTTGTGACCTGGTAATGAGTCTGTAGATGTCTCCCTCTGGAATGAAGCTCATCATCGCTCTTTGACTTGTCTTTGTTCCGTATTGGTTGATGTTGATGGAGACCCCCTCGTGTTTCACGACCCCCTTGCAATGTCTTGCAATTGCATCATGTGGGTTTGAATATCCGAGTGCTCTAGCTACATCCACCGCTACGAAGTATGGCTTGTCATTGATGTCGATTGTTCTCACTTCTCCGAAGTTCGGATTCTCGAAGATTGTCAATTCATTCATGT
>JAEIGA010016856.1_pt1 | contig 11114 bp, 9 predicted proteins | sample 9270691 | NCBI WGS metagenome assembly JAEIGA01 (sample SAMN17057246, study PRJNA624740) | gut metagenome | biome: biome; isolation source: fecal sample | host: Bos grunniens | place: China: Xizang | collected 2019 | reverse complement strand
TAGCTGAGAGCGCAGAGTAATTAATACTCCAAACATAAACAAAAAACTGTCTAACATTTGTTAGGCAGTTTTTTTGTTAATGTGCTGGTCCCAGAAGTATAGTTAATATAAACAAAAAAGCCGCTTCAAGCGGCTTTACTTAGTTGCGGAGGAAGGAATCGAACCAACGACCTTCAGGTTATGAGCCTGACGAGCTACCACTGCTCTACTCCGCGATATATATTCCAACTGACAGTTGTCACCTGAAATCGAGTGCAAAGGTACTGCTTTTTTTTGATATAACCAAATATTTTACAAGAAAAATTAGTTTTTCTATGTTTTTCAACATATTCTTGTGTAAAAAATAAAGAATGATGTTCTTTTATTCATTGTCAAAGTCAAATAATGTAGGCGAATCTGTATCAAATCGCTTGAGAATATTTCGCATTAATGTCTCGCGTATTAACTTTGACCGATTGCTTACTACATACTGATTGCAGTAGCGATCCAAAGCACGCATCTCACTCTCATTGAGCATAATGGAAACTTTATGCTTGCGGGGTTCTGGTTTGCCTTTGTATTTTTTAGTGATTTTAACGCTCATTAGAATTTTATGCCAATCGTTGCACCAATACTGACAAAACTACTTGCTTTGAAACTAGTATATTCTTGATTGTTTATAGTTTCTGTAACATTCGTCTTTGTTTGTTGTAAGTCAGCGTAAGCACCTAATAGTAAACAACTATTTGTGTTAAATTGATAAGACCATCCTGCACTCGCAGACAAACATAAGCCTCCTTTGTATGTCTTATCAGTTAGAAATCCATATCCCATACTCACACTAATATGTGGAGAATGTTGTTTTTTAACTAGTGGCATCGCAAGTACCACTTGCAGTGGAATAAAGGAGTAAGTTTTATCTGCTAGTATTTTAGCTCGATAGCCTATGCTGCCTCCGATGAATAGCGGAGTACCTGCTATCGTTTTGCTGCCCATCATCAAATCAGTACCTATTTGTCCTCCCCAACCTTCGTGTGCAAAATATACAGCTCCTGTGTAAACTTGAAAAGTCAAGGCTAATTTTCTAGCATTTTCTGTATCTGTGTTTTGGGTTTCTGTTGTTGTAGCAGATTCTGCTGTTTCTTCTAGGATACTAGCAACTTCTGTACGAGGATATTGATAGCGTGCACCATCTTTCTTCTTAATGATAACTACCTCTTCATTTTGCAAGAGAATTTCTCCTGCTATATGAGCGCCTGAATTCAATACAATCACTTCGGCTCTACTGATAGAGGATAGTACAAGTGCAATGATGAGTAATATGTATTTCCTTTTCTTCAAGAGATTCTTTCTTTTTGGACTGCAAAGGTACTAATTTTTGAAGACATATGCAAGCATATGTAATTTTTTTCATATTAGTTATCTTCTTTTACAAGTACAAAGTCTATAAGTTTGCGATCAATGTCTACTTTCGTCACTCGTACACGAATGGAGTCGGATAGTGTATATGTCTTGCCGCTGCGAGCTGCTATGAGGCAAAAATTATCTTCATCAAACTGCATATAATCGTGTGGCGCAATAGTACGAATAGGAACTAGACCTTCTGTTAATGTGTCGTTCAGTTGTACGAACAGTCCAAATTCAGTTACTCCACTGATTACAGCTTCAAACTCCTCACCAATGTGGCGACTTATCCATCTTGCGTGCATCTCTTTGATAGAATCGCGTTCTGCCATTTGTGCAGCAAGTTCACAATCTGTAGAGTGAGCACATGCTTGTTCTAACTCCTCTTCGTCACAGCAATATTCAACTTTGGACCCAAGTAGGTATTTTGCTACCAAGCGGTGCACCATCATATCTGGATACCGACGAATAGGTGATGTGAAATGGGTATAGTATGGAAAAGCTAAACCGTAGTGCCCGATGTTGTCGGTAGAATATACAGCTTTTGCCATTGCTCTAATAGTAAGTGTTTCAACTAATGTCTGCGCAGGATGTCCTTGGCAAGTATCAAGCAGAGCATTTATCTGTTTATGAGTAGCACCTCCATTCGATGATGTCTTCAAGTTAAAGCCAAATCGCTTAATAAAAGTGGATAGTTTGCTTAATTTTTCTGGGTCAGGATTTGCGTGTACACGATATACAAAGGGATATTTATTGTTTTTTTCTCCATCGATATTCTTATTCTTCTTGCCAATCTCTGTTGCCACTATACGGTTGGCAAGTAGCATAAACTCCTCTATCAAATGATTGCTATCATACGATTTATGAAAAAAAATCTCTTGTGGTTCTCCTTTGTCATCCAATCTAAAATGCACTTCTTGCGAATCAAAGTTGATAGCTCCATGTCTAAATCTATTTGCTCGCAGTATCTTTGCCAATGCGTCTAATCCTTTGATGGCTTGTTTTACACTATCTGCATTATCTTGTATAATGCTACACTCCTTATTTTCTAATATGTCTTGCGCTTGGCGATAAGTTAGTCGATAATTAGATTGAATTACAGTGCGGCATATCTTGTGGCGAATCACTTTCGCTTCTGCATCCATCTCTACGATAACAGACATACATAGTTTATCCTCGTTCGGACGAAGACTACATAGTTCGTTGCTCAATCGCTCCGGCAACATTGGTACCACTCGATCTACCAAATATATACTTGTTCCTCGTTGATAGGCTTCATCGTTAAGGGCAGTTTGTTGTGCTACATAATGCGTTACATCTGCTATGTGGATACCAATTTGAAACAGATTTGTGTCTAATAACTTAAAAGATAAGGCATCGTCGAAGTCTTTGGCCTCGTCTGGATCAATGGTAAAGGTTAATACATCGCGCATATCACGGCGACGCATGATCTCATTTTCTGTAATGCTTTCTATCGGAAGTTTCTTGACATCTTTTAGCACTTCCTCGGGAAATCCACTAGGAATTGTATATTCCTTGTCGGATTGTTGTGTTGTATTGTTGTGAGTATCAGCCTGTTTGTTGCGCTCTTTGCGTTGATGAGCTTTCTCACGACGCATACGCTTAGCTATGAGGTCTTTTGTTCTCATTGATGTAATGGATTAATAGTTAATGTTTGGTTCTTTTACAAAAAATATGCCTTTATTGTGTTCGTTGTAGTTTTTTTGCCCATTTGAGAGCCTTGTGTGCCGCTTTTTGTGTCAAATTTCGTTGCCAATTTGTCATTTTCTCGTTCATATACTTATTATTGCAGCAGTTTGTACCTGTTAATAACTCATACCACACGCAAGCTGCGGTATATCGTCCATATTCATAATTTAGATGGTATCCGTCGCGGCATAATGTGTCTCCTAGTTTTGTTTGGCGGGCCAGTGTTATGGCTTTACCGCAAGGGATAAGTGTCAATTCTGGATGTTTTTTTATTATTGCTACTGTAGCATTATGTATGCTGTCATCCATAATAGTTTGATTCTTTTGATAGCGTGGGAACTGTGGGTGCTTTGCATCTTGTGAGTAAGACCATGTTTGCATCCAGCATAATATTGCATTAGGTTGATAAGTTCGTACTGTATTGATGAGATCAGACAGATATGGTTCATAGGTACTTTGGATGCCACTGTCATGACTGGCTTGTTGGAAGGATATATAGTCCCATTGCATTAATTTCAAAGCTTGACGAAGAGAGTAACCTTCGTTTGGTGTTCTTATTCCGTGTTCAATGTAGCGGAAACTATATGCTGCAGTATCTTTATGCATAAAAGTGTAGTGTTGCTCTAATGAACAACCTCCGTAGTACAGATTACCGATTATAATAGCTTGGTTACCTGATTGGCAAAGTGGAGCCAATTCTTGTTCTACAGCATCCCAAGAGAAACTGTTGCCTATGCATAATACACGGAGCGTATCATTGCTTGCATAAAGGTTGCTGAGCGTTATACAAAAGGTCAAAACAAACAGAGAAAAACTCTTCTTCATAGTGTAAAATATCTTATAATCATTAATTTGTGTACAAAGGTACTGCTTTATTTTGAAATATGCAAAAAAAGTAGTACTTTTGCAGCAAAATAGAATTGTTACAGATGAGACGATTACATTTTTTAGGCGTATTTTTTCTTTGCTTGTGTGCGAATATGCCACTAAAAGCATCATTAAATTTTTCCTATGCTGATAGTGTCATCCAGGAGGCTATAGCCGATACTCTTATCCCTGGTGCGGTTCTTTGCGTTGTTGATAATCAGCAGATTGTATATCTTAAGGCGTATGGTAATCGTCGTGTATGTCCAGATCAAGAAGTGATGACTACGAATACTATTTTTGATTTGGCCTCAGTGAGTAAGCCCCTAGGTGCAGGTACCGCAATGCTCTTGTTATGTGCAGACGGAAGGGTAAATGTTGATGATTTTGTGTCTCAATATGTTCCTAATTATCATTCCGATGTGCAGATACGCCATCTAATGACACATTATTCGGGATTACCTGCGTATATGAATGCTAACAGGTTGGATAGTATTTTTACTAGTCGTGCTATCCCTCTTGAGCAATTTCCTAATTATATGATAGACACTATTGCGCGATGCAAGCGTCCCTCGCGGGTTGGTGATAAGTACCGATATTCTTGCCTTAATTTCATTAGCTTACAGCGAGTGGTGGAATCTATCGTTGAAATGGATATAAATCGCTATTTACGATCAACCTTGTATGCTGACCTAGGAATACATATGGGGTGGTTGCCAGATTCTAGTCTAATTGAATATATAGCACCAACCGAATGCAATGGGACAGACTGTCTACACGCAGAAGTGCACGATCCATTGGCTCGTGTGATGATGAATGGTATATCGGGTAATGCGGGTATTTTTGCTAGTGCTGAAGATGTAGCAAAATGGTCTATATGGTTTATGCAATTACCGCTAAATGTGCGAGAAGCAGCTTGTTATGCGGGATTGTGGACAGATACCATCGCTACATCAAAGGGTGAAGAGCAGGTTCGTAATCGCCATACTGGTTATACTGGAACGAGTGTAACTATTATGCCTCAATCAGGTAGAGCCGTCATATTACTAACAAATCGAGTACATCCCAAAGATGAGCATAGTTTGGGTAAACTGCGCCGTCTACTCAATGAGTGGCTAATACCTTAATATGCTATCTTTTTTAGGTGATTTAGTACGATTTCACCAATAATAGGACTTTTATAAACAAACGAGCCATGGTCCTCATTAGGAACAATATACATCTCTCCTTGAGGTATGTTGTCAGCTATCATTTTGGTGTGAATAGGATCTATTAGATCCTGCTCTCCTGCAGTGATCAGTGCTGGACAAGCTATGCTTTGCATATCTTCTGCGCTCATTTGTGGTTCTACTAGCATCATCTTGGTGAGCGGTGGAATGCTATCTTTTTCGAGTTCTTTCTTGAATTCTTGCCAGAAGTCTGCCTTTACCCCCTCTGGATATAGATTGGCGCCTGCTGTGATAATTGTACCTGCAGTACCTGGATGAAGTACTTCCATTTGTAGCGCAATGTTTCCTCCATCACTCCAACCAAAAATAGCAGGTTTGTCTATATCTAACTCTTTGATGAATTCGTATACATCATTCGCCATATCAATATAATGGTATTCTTCTAATGGCGCGTTGGCTCCTTGTCCGCGTGAATCAAGAGCGTATACTAAATAACCAGCAGAATCTAGTTGTTCAACCATTACGGATAGGTGATCGTGTTCTCCACTATTACCATGTAGTAGAATAACAGGTTTGTCTTTGCTATTTCCTCTTATTTGATATACGATATTGACTCCATTAACATCTATGTCGCGTACTTCGTCCAAGTCATTTGAACGAAAAACGGGAATCAAACAAAGCCAAATACTAGCGAATAATAATAGAAATGGGAATTTTGTTTTTTGAGCGTCTTGCATAGTTTAATATTGATTCTTGTGTTAACAAAAAGTGCTCAACATCTTTATGTTAAGCACCTTTCTTTTTTTGTACCGCGAGCGGGACTTGAACCCGCACAGCCATCACTGGCCAAAGGATTTTAAGTCCTTCGTGTCTACCGATTCCACCATCGCGGCTCAAAATCGGCTGCAAAGGTACAACAAAAAATGCACATACGCAAGAAAAATCACGAAAAGTTCATTTTTTATATGATTTTCTTACAAATGTGCTGTATAACTTAACCATAGCTTAGGGAATATAAGTTAAAAGTGGTTTTATAGCATAGATTTTGCGCGTTTATTATAAAAAAATAAACTAGTATGCATATGAGAAAACTTGTATTATTATCTGCTGTATTTTTGGCGATTTTATTTACTAGCTGCGGTGATACCAATTACTGCTATTTAATTATCGAGAAGTATAAGATTCCTATTGTTGAGACTACAGTAACCAATGAAACCTATGTGTGGTCTAGTTCAAATGAGATGGATATTTTGATTGATCAATATCGTGCTAATGCAGATTCACTTGGGATATCAGAGGAATATTATTCCATTACATATCAGCGCGCAGATAAAAGTTATGAAGATTGTCGCTAATCTATCTAGCATTTAAGAAGGGTTCTCCCTTCTTTTTTTTATTTTTTTATAAAAATACCTATATCTAGGTATTGTGGGGTTGCAAAAAAAGCAGTAATTTTGCAGCGTGAAATAGTATTAGGTGTTTCAATGAATACAAAAGAGTATATATTAGATGGAATACAAGTGCAGGAAGTTGATGCACGCTATCTGGAGACGGATTTAGTTCGTACAGCCGAACTAATTGACCGTCACCGACCATTTGTTGTACTCTTGACGCATTACGACGAATTGCTACAAACGCAACACGAGCTTGATTATCAATTACTTGGTAAATTGTTTGGTATCCCTATTGGTTTGGCAGATAATAAACTGCAAATGGTACAGGGCGAGGTGGATTTTCGCCACATCCATGTCACATATGGAAAAGATGTTGAGACCGCTATCGATCAGATTATCAATGTGATTGTTGCTCTACCAGACATCCGAGAGAGGTATTCTAAGCGATATATGGCTATTCGCTTGTTGGAGCGTCCGGACGAGATGTTGGCGCTGCTACCCCATTCAGATGAGTTGGTTCGTGTCGCAGATGAACAACGCAACCGTCTTCAGACTGCATATGGTATGTCTGCCAAGGCTGTAATAGCTCAGGCTCGTCGAGGCTTTGTGCATGGAGCGCTTGAGGAAACACTCACGCACGCTCAGTATGATACAGGTCACTCTTGGGCCGATCGTATTGATAAGGTGCTTACCAATAAGTGGGTAGGTCTACCTTTGCTGATGTTGGTGTTATGGATGGTTTTCGAGTGTACTTTTACATTGGGAGCATATCCTCAAAATTGGATTACACAGGCTGTTGAGGCTATTGCTGCTCATCTATATGGCTTGATGCCTGCTGTATGGTGGACTAGTTTGCTCATTGATGGCGTTCTGATGGGTATAGGTGCCGTTTTGGCGTTCTTGCCTAATATCATTATTATGTTCTTCTTTCTTAGTTTAATGGAAGATTCGGGCTATATGGCTCGTGCGGCATATGTGCTAGATAAGATGATGCACCGTATTGGTTTGCACGGTAGTTCGTTTATTCCAATGCTTATGGGCTTTGGTTGTAATGTGCCAGCTATTATGGCTGCACGAGACATCAATAACAAGAAGGATCGTGCGCTGACGATGCTTATGGTGCCTTTTATGAGTTGTTCGGCGCGCTTACCTGTGTATATGCTTTTTGTAGGTGCTTTCTTTGCTCAACAAAAAGCCATTGTTATGCTTTCGCTCTATATCCTAGGCGTAGCACTGAGTATTTTGTTTGCTTTTGTTATGAAGCATACATCTGCTTTCCGCCAACCTAAACACGATTATGTTAGTGAGTTGCCACCTTATCGTCGTCCTACTTTTCGAACTATGGGCTTGCATATTTGGGAACGCGTAGCGGATTATCTTCAGAAGATTCCTGCCGTCATCATTTGGGCTAGTGTTATTATTTGGGCGTTGACTTACTTCCCTACGGGTAGTATGAACGATATGGAGCATAGTTATTTGGCAACTATTGGTCAGTGGATGGAACCTGTTATGCGTCCATTGGGATTTGATTGGAAGATGTCTGTCTGTCTCCTAACGGGTCTTCCTGCTAAAGAGGCGATTGTGTCTACGATGGGTATCCTTTATCCTTCTGATACTGCTTTGTCTGCCTTTACCCCCGTTACGGCATATGGTTTTATGGTTTTTGTGTTGTTGTATTTCCCTTGTGTGGCGACTATCACTACTTTGGGCAGGGAGTTAGGTGCTAAATGGGCTTTCTTTAGTTTAGTACAATCTATGTTACTAGCATGGGTGGTCAGTTTTATGATTAACCAATTAGGAAGTTTGATTATATAATAATTTTGATGAATATGAAGAAGATTATACTTGTATTGATATTAGCCTTTGGATCTTTTTTGCTCTTGTCTGCGCAAGTCAAGGGTGTGGTTTTGGATGACAAAGGTTATCCGCTTATTGGAGCCAATGTTTATTGGGCAGGAACTACCGTGGGTGTTGCTACCGATATGAATGGAGAGTTTAGTTTGGATAAAGTCACATCAACACACTTGTTGGTGTCTAGTTATATGGGTTATCACAATGATACTACCCATGTTCACTCCGATGGATCCCTGACTATTGTTTTGGTTAGTGATTTAGAGTTAGATGAGGTACAAATAGTTGAGCGTAAAATGGCTGTTCTTCGCTCGCGTATCTCGCCTCTGCAAACAGAGACTATCACAGGCGAAGCGCTCTGTATGGCTGCTTGTTGTAACCTCAGCGAGAGTTTTGAGACTAGCGCAAGTGTAGATGTCGCTTACTCTGATGCGGCTACCGGAGCCAAGCAGATCCGTCTCCTAGGACTCAGCGGAACCTATGTGCAGATGCTTACTGAGAATACTCCTAATATCCGCGGATTAGCCCAAGCTTTTGGTATGGAATATATCCCTGGTCCTTGGATGGAGGCTATCCAAGTGAGCAAAGGTACTTCTTCTGTGCTTAATGGCTATGAGGCCATCGCAGGACAGATCAATGTGGAGTATCTCAAGCCACAGACCCAAGATCCTATCTCGCTGAATGCTATGATCAGTACCGAAACCCATGCCGAGGTGAATGCCACCGGTGGTTGGGATCTCAATGACAAGGTGTCCACAGGTATATTATTCCATGCGCAAAACATGTCATTGGAACTAGACCACAACCATGATGGTTTCCTTGATATGCCAAAGAATACCAATATCAATTTGCTCAATCGTTGGTATGTCAAAACAGGCAATTACACCGGCCAATTCTTGGTGCGTGGACTCTATGATCGTCGTATCGGTGGTCAGACCAAAGAGGCTACTGCTTCTGCATCATCGCCATACAAGATTGACCACAACACATCGCGGGTGGATGGAGTTATGAAGAATGGCTATGTGTTTAATTCCAGTCTAGGTACTTCTATCGGTATTATTGCTGCGGTATCCTATCATAATCAGCAGAATACCTATGGTACACGCTTATGGGATGCGTCACAAACCAATGCTTATTTGAATGCTATATTCCAAACAGGATTTGATGATACTGCTTCTGATCCTTGGGATAATCATCAGCACAAACTTTCGGCGGGTATTAGTCTGAATTTTGATAAGTATGACGAGTCCCTCTCAGCGCTGGCCTTGTCACCTAACAGTCTTGTGACCTCTCAAATGGAGTTTGTTCCAGGAGTATTTGCTGAATATACTTATACCTATAAGGACAAACTAACATTGCTTGCTGGTATCCGTGAGGATTATTCTTCGCGTTATGGTTTCTTCACCACTCCTCGTATGAATGTGCGCTATGCACCATTCGAGTGGTGGACTATTCGTGGTTCGCTAGGATTAGGGTATCGAACAGCTAATGCCATAGCGGATCATGCTGCTTATTTGGCTAGCAACCGTGTTTACGATTTTCTCTCGCCTATTTCTGATGGCTTAGTACCTAATACTGATTTGGCACAAGAACGCTCGATGAATACGGGTGTAAGTACTGTATTTTATATTCCAATAGCCAAACGCGAATTGCAATTGTCAGGCGAGTATTATTATACAAAATTCTTAGATGGTGTCATTGCTGATATGGATCGCAGTTTGAATGGAATTACATTGTATAATATGCACGATGTAGATGGTGCACAATATTTCTCCCATAACTGGCAGGTAGAGGCAACTATGGAGATTCTTCGTGGTTGGACTATGACTGCAGCTTTCCGCTATACGGATGTTAAGCAGACTACATTCAATACTGCTATCAATGAATATCAACTCCGAGATAAGCCATTGCAGAATAAATTTAAGGGTATTATAACAACTAGTTATCAAACTCCACTCAAGACTTGGCAGTTTGACTTGACCGCTCAATTCAATGGCGCTGGTCGTATGCCCGATGGTTTTGTTATTCCTGCAGGAAGCAACCAGTATTTTACCGATGGATTTGGACAAATTCACCACAAATGGTATCCTCAACTCTTAGGACAGGTCACCAAGTTCTTCCGTACATGGTCTATTTATCTGGGTGCTGAGAATATGACCAATTTTACCCAAGATAGTCCTATAGTTGGTACTACTGTAGAACACAATGGTCATAAGTATGTCGATCCTAGTTCTGCTTCGTATGATGCTTCAATGATATGGGCACCAATCCATGGTTGGAAGATGTACTTAGGTTTCCGATGGTCCCTCGAACGCGACGATGAATAATCAACAACCTTTGAGACTTTGAAACATTGAAACTTTTTAACTTTACTTGTGATATGAAACGAATTATTCTTTTCTTTTTGGCTATTTTGCCAATGGCATTTTGCTTGTCAACTGTGCAAGCTAAACCTAACAAACAAAAAGTGGTGTTGTATGTTGACTTACATTGTCAGGATTGCTGCAATAAGATCTTGAAGAACATTCCTTTTGACAAAGATTTGAAGAATGGAGTGAAGGATCTTGTGTTTGACCTAGAGGCAAAGACTGTGACTGTGATCTATGATGCCAACAAGACAGATGTGCCTGCTATCCAAAAGGCATTTGCTAAGATTGGCAAGCCAGCTACTACAGAGGCTCCAAAGTGCCATCACCAATGCGAAGGTCATCATCACCACCACGGTGAAGGTGAGCACCATCAT
>JAEIGA010016855.1_pt1 | contig 11114 bp, 12 predicted proteins | sample 9270691 | NCBI WGS metagenome assembly JAEIGA01 (sample SAMN17057246, study PRJNA624740) | gut metagenome | biome: biome; isolation source: fecal sample | host: Bos grunniens | place: China: Xizang | collected 2019 | reverse complement strand
TGTATAAATTCTCGGCACGATTACGAGCTTGTCCTTGACTTGTTCGTTAATTTTACCAAGCCGAGAGATGTATTCAAGAGTAGGCGCGGACTCGTGCGCAGAGCAAGGTCCGACGATTACGAGCATTTTCTCGCTTTTTCCCGAAAGTACGTCACAAATTTCCTTATCCCGTTCTTTTTTGATTTTTTGAAGAGCGGGCGTAAGGGGATATTCCGCTTGAAATTCTTCGGGCTCAGGGATAAAATATTGTTTTTCTAACATCACTAAAAACTCCTTCGTATGTTAAATTATTATTTCGTTATTTCTTGAATTTCGTCTAAGACGGAAGTTTTCACGCATTTAGTAAAATCATAACCGCTTGGCACAACCATATATTTTACAACGTATGCAGGGACTTCTGTTTTTATCGCCGTCAACACAGCTTTTGCAAAATCTTTATTTTCTTTGCCTAAAACGGAAAGGGAAACGCAAATAAAGCTTTCGCCATGCGAAAAACATACGGAGCTGTTGATTTTGCGCAAAAAACTTGCATAAATTTCATTTATCGAGCCGTCGGCGTTGTTTTTGGAAACGTTAGGCTTACTTCCTTCGGGCATAGCTTCCATCAGCTGTTTGGAAAAGCTTTCCGACGATAACAGTTTAATCATATTTTCCATAACAGCTTGACCGTAAGAACCGTTTACGCCGTATTCATTTTCCATATCGTTCGGTTCGCCGTCTTGGGAATTTTTAGCGGGATTTACAAAAAATTCCACTTTTGCTTCATAATATATTAAAAGTTCTTTATTTTCTTCTTTCTCTTCGTCATTATTTTCATTTTCTATAATTTCTTCATTTCCTTTGTTTTCTTCTTGTGTTTTACATGTGCAAGTGCATTGTATTTTAGTATTTGAAGCTTTCTTATCCGATGTACATGCGCCCAAAAACAGCGAACAACAAATGAGCAAAAATAAAATCTTTTTCATAAACTTAAAATCTCCTGTATATATTCCTTAATTTCTTTGGGGACGTATTCGTCGATCGGCGTTTGAAAGCGCAAGCTGTTTCTCACCATTCCCGAGCTTACGTGCAATAATTCCTGCCGACAAGGCAAATAGACCGCAATCAAGTCTTTATCTAATTTACGGCTCGCAAAAAAGTTTGCGTTTTCGTATTCAAAATCTACCGTGTTTCGAATTCCGCGCACGTAGATTTTCGTATTTTCTTTTTCCAAAAGCTCGGCTACCGTGCCTGAAAAAGACAACACTTTCAAACGGCTTTCGTTTGGGAAGATACGCCTTAACATTTCTTCTCGCTGTTTAGAAGAAAAGCAGGGTTGTTTTTGGGGATTTACCATGACCGCTACCACCACTTCGTCAAACAGCGCAAGGCAATCTTCTATCGCCGCTTTATGCCCTAAGGTAGGCGGGTCGAACGTGCCCGCAAACACGCATTTTCTCGTCGTTTTCTCCATAAAAACTCCTTTTTACGCTTTTTTAAAAAAGCTCAGCCAAGTTTTCCCGTATTTTCTTTCGTCGTATTTTTCAAGACCTGCCACCGTCGTTTGCATTTGCCTGTCCCGTTCGAATACGGCAATGCCTTGCTCGGACAACAGCCCTTTTTCAGCGATTATTTTGAGCGCCTGTTCGCCGTAGTCGAAGGCATACGGCGGATCGATAAAAATAAAATCGAACTCACCGCTAACGGCATTTAAACAAGTTTTAAAATCAAAATTGTAAATCTTGTTGTCTTCGCCGTTCGGCTGCATTTTAAGCGACTGCATATTCTTTTTCAAAAGCGCTACGCTTTCTTTCGAAAGGTCGTTGAACACCACTTCTTTCGCTTCGCGGGATAAACATTCCAAGCCTATCGCACCGCTTCCTGAAAACAAGTCCAACACCCGCGCACCGCGTATTTTCAAAAACAAAATATTAAACAGGGACTCTTTTACCCTATCCGCCGTCGGGCGTACCTTATCGCCTGCAAATTCCGCAAGTACCCGACTTTTATATTTACCGCCGATAATTCTCATTTTCTTTTCTTAGGCTTCGTGCCGGGCAAACCGCCGTAGTTTATCTTTTTGGGTTTTGCCGCTTCTGCCGCCGCCGCGCGATCGGCAAGCTCTTGCGCTTTAATGCTCTTGCGACGTCTGCCGTACGCACCTGCAATATACATACCGCCGTAAACGGCAATCGGAATAATCGCCATAAAACAGCAAAGATAATAGCTAATCGCCGCACCCGCCGCGTTTGCGTAGAAGAACGGAAGCACCGACCAACCCGTAAACACGAAGAAGATAAGCGCAAACACCGCCACGACCTTCGTGGGGTTTTGCCCTTCTACGGCAATTTTATTGATTTCCGCTTGATTTGCGCCGAAGAATATCCCTGCAATCAAAGTGATAAGTGCAATAAATCCACCTATTGCAAAGCCTTTCCAAATGCGGTATTCTTTTTCGATTTTATGTGAAGAAATTTTAAATTCCGTTCCCATATTCATTGCCGAAATACGTTTCATATTCCCCGAAACGAGCATTTCGTAGTGCGTTCCGCCGCACACGTACGCCACGAACGCGCTATACGCGATTGCCGCGCCCATACAAACGATCGTCCAAGTCAACCGTTTTGCGGTTAAACCTGTCGCAAGGTTTCCTTTCATAGTAAGCATCATTAAAATCGTGCCAGCCATCCAATACATAAATCCCGAAGAAAAGGAACGCTTGAAACATTCGAACACGTTCTTTCCTATCAGTTTACATCTTTCTTTTGCTCTCATACCGTTTTCTCCTTTCGGCTTTTTTAAAAGCCTTGTATCTTATTTAACGTTTCATTTTTCTTTTGTCGTCCACTTGCGCTTGTCCGAAACGACCCCGTCAAGCGGTATATCGTGCTCTTCGCAAGGCACGCTCTCTACGATTTGGAAATCGTAGCAATACCCAACGGCAAGCGTTTCTTTATGGGCGGTTAAAAACCTGTCGTAATACCCCCCGCCGTAGCCTAAGCGTTTTCCGAATTTATCAACGGCGAGCAAAGGCACGACGGCAATATCTATTTTTCCACAAAATGCTTCCCCCGTCGGCTCTAAAATCCCCTTGTCCGACAAGGTGAAATCTTCCCCAAACGGCACGGCTTGCATATATTCCCCGTCCACGCGCGGACACAAAACCCTTACTCCGCGCGCTTTCAGCTCGTCAATCAAAGAAAGCGTAGGCGCTTCCGAAGAATAGGAAAGGTAAATAAAACAAGTCAATTCTTTCCCGATTTGAAACCCTTTTTCGCTTAGAAATTTCAAGAAATTTTCCACGAGCGCACGCTCTTTAATATCGCGGTTTTCCGTTTCCGCGCGACGGCGTTTCATAAAACTTCTCAGCTCTTTTTTCTCTTCTTTTACGCTCGTTTGCTCCCGCTCAACGATTTGAAAATTCTTCGTATACATATCTACACTCCGCTCGCCTTGTCGCCGAACAAAGCACTTCGTAGGAAATCGTACCCGTTTTCCTTGCCGTTTCGTCCGCGTCCGTCATAAGTTCCACCCATTCGCCTTTTTTCGCCCGTCCTTTCCGTATACAAATATCCATACATAAATTGTTGGCGTTTCTCTCCGCGCCCTTCGTGCCGTTGTGGCGTTTTCGCAAAAAACCGTCGGCGTAGCCTACCCGAAGCAAGCTCAAAAAGCTTTGCCGTTTGAGTTTTACAGGCAGTGCTCCATAGCCCGCGCCACCGAAAAAATAACGGCGTACGCCCACGCATTTGGCGTATACTCGCATAACTTTTTTTAAAGGAATTTCTTCTTTCAAAAACTTTTTTTTGCACGGAAGATACCCGTACAATCCTATTCCCACGCGCACCATATCGAAAGAAAATTCTTTTCCAAGCAGTCCGCCGAAAGTTGCGCTTAAATGCCTTACGGCGTTCGGGAAATATTTTCGGCAAAACTCCGAGCGTTCTAAAAACAGCGCGCGCTGTTTTTCCGCTTCTTTGCGTTTGGTCGTATATAAATGCGAAAACACTCCGCTCACTCGCACGAACGCTTGCCCCGCCAACAACCGACAAACCCGTTCAAGTTCGGTTTTGGTCAAGCCGTAGCGGTTCATTCCCGTATTGATTTTTAAATGTACGCTTACCCGCTTTTTTAAGCGAGTTGCTTGCTCGGTTAACAGTTTCGCAGAAGCGAAATCCACCACGCAAGCGGTAAACCCTTCTAAGATGAGCGCGCGAGCTTCTTTCTCGTCCGTCGGCGGGGAAAAGACTAAAATTTCCTTACCGTAGGCAACGGGCTTAATCGAAATCCCTTCTTCTATCAAAGCGACGGCAAAACAGTCCGCAAGCCCCGACAGCGCGTCCGTAATTTCTTCCGCGCCGTGCCCGTAGGCGTTGGCTTTCACGACGGCGCAAAGCTTTGCGCCCGTACGTTCTTTAAAAAACCGCGCGTTCTCTTGAACGGCTTTTATATTGATAATGGCAACCGTTTTCTGCATTCTTTATCGTATGCGAACGGGCAGAAAAAATTGCTTGTACGGCTTCTTATTTTCCGAAAATAATTCTATGGCAATGCTCACATTCAATCGTCGCACCGCCCGTGAGCTTATTGCGTGCCGCAAGCGGGGGTTCCATACCGCAGAACGGACACCTATCGCTTGCGATTTCGCCCACGACGGGGAATACCCGTTCCTTCCGCTTGGTTTGATATTTTGCCATAAGCTCAGGAGAAATTCCTTCGGAAAGCTTAGAAAGTTCCGCTTCGATAGCCGATTTTTCTTCGTCTTTGGATGCTTTGATATCGGCGTATTTTTTCTTTACTTCCGCAAACTGTTTTTGCATAGCGATTACTTGCTTTTTGAGTTCTTGGTATTCGGTGTTTGTGGCGTTGATACTCGCTACGAGCGCGGTCAAATCCGCCTTGATTTTTTTCAGCTTATCCACCTTTGCCTGCGCTTTCTTTTTATAAAAGGAAAGGTCTGCCCCGCTTTCTACGAGCTCGTCGAGATTTTCAAAATCCGAAAGGGTATCTTGCATCTTCGCGTATTCTGCTTCCAGCTGCGCCGCTTCGGCTTTCAACCCGCACGCCTTAGCTTCCAACGAATCCAAGCGTTCGGGCGCGCTTTCCATAAACTTCTTCGCCTTTACGTATTCCTTGCGTTCTGCCGATCCTGCAAGTTCTCGTTCAATCGCGTATAATTTCTTATCCGCTTCCTGATAGTTTAAAATAGCTTTTAACTGTTCCATATAACACTCCTCCCGTTAAAGCAGATCTTTGCTCTCGTGGTATACGCACGGGATTTCCGTCTGCAAACGGATTTTTTCATAATATTTTTTAAAGCCGTAGTTTTCCGACGCGTAATGCGTGGTTTGAATAACGGCAAGTCCTTTTTCTTTTGCGAGCAATAACGCGTGGTGTTTAAAATCCGAAGAAATCATCACGTCTGCGCCTTGTTGAACGGCAAACGCTACTTCTTCCACGTCGCCGCCGCCCCCGCAAAAACTCGCCACGCGGGAAATTTCTCTGTTCCCGTCGCCGTATACGAACGCTCTTTGCGTTCGCAAAGTCTTTTTCAGTTCTTCCGCAAGCTCTTTCAGCTTTACCGTAGGCACGGCGTACGCTCTGCCGTACCCACCGCCAGAAACTTGCCACATAGTTTGACTTTCCCCGTCTTGAACAGCCGTTCGTCCGCAAACGGCTTTCGCGCTTTCTTCAACGGCAAGCCGTAAGCTTTCGTCTACACCGCCGACCGACATATCCAAATTCAAATGCATAGAAATTACGGAAATTCCCTTTTCTATGGCTTTGACGAGTTTTTCGGAAAGCGGGTCGAACGCACTCGTTTGAATACTTCCGATTTTTCCATAGATAGCGGGATGATGCGTAATAAGTAAGTTCGCGCCTTCTTGAACAGCTTGCTCGATAGCCGAAAAGGAAAAATCCAAAGAAAACAAAATTTTCGTAATTTCTTTACCCGTATCCACGAGTATTCCCGAATTGTCGTAGCCGTCGTATTTCTCGCAATACTCGTCGCTCAAACGCTTAGGCGCAAGCGAGTTTGCGATTTGATAAATTTCACTTAATTTCACCGTTTAACACTCCTTGCAATTTGCGTTTGCGCTCTAACAGCTCTTCTTTGCTTTTTTCTTGCAAATTTTCTTTGAGCAAATACCGTTCGGTATCCTTTAAAAGCTTTTCCGTACGCTCTAAAAACGCAGTCGGTCTGTCTTTTAAATTATCCCTGCCGAATTCGTAGTCGTTTTCCGAATAATCGCAACCCTGCTCCACGCATTTTGCTTTTTCGCCTACGATTATATCGTAAAATTTTCCGTCTTTAAAGGTATAGTCTTTAATAATATTCGCGCCCTGCTTTTTTAAGAACCGACGGAGTTTTTCAGAATCGTGCATAGGCTGAAAAACGAAATACTCGGGAATAAACCCGTAAGTCGGGTGGGATAAAATTTGCACGATTTCCGCGCCCCCCATTCCCGCGATTAAAACTTCGTCCGTCGTTTTCGGCACTCCGAAAAAGCCGTTGCCGAGTACGGGCGTCGCTTGACCGCTACGAATATATTCTGCGAGTAAGTTTTCCGCTTTTTTTAGGCTTCCTTTGCTGATGTCCGATAAAATCGCGCGTTCGCACAACCCGTTTTTCAGCATATACTCCGAACAATATCCGTGATCGCACCCGACGTCGGCAAACACCGTCGCTTTTTTCAAATGCGCGCAGAGCGTGTCGATACGTTTTCCGTAGCTCACCGCTCCACTCCTTAGTCGATAAAATCTTTCAAACGCTTACTTCTCGACGGGTGGCGTAATTTTCTTAACGCCTTCGCTTCAATCTGACGAATACGCTCTCTCGTCACGTTAAATTCTTTGCCGACTTCTTCGAGCGTTCTGGGTTTCCCGTCGTCAAGGCCGTAGCGCAAACGCAGTACCTTTTCTTCACGCGGGGTCAACGTGTCAAGCACCCGCAAAAGCTGGTCTTTAAGCATAGTAAACGCAACGGAATCGCTGGGCGTTAAGGTTTTTTCGTCTTCGATAAAATCCCCTAAGTGACTGTCTTCTTCTTCCCCGATCGGCGTTTCTAACGACACGGGGTCTTGCGCGATTTTCAAAATTTCGTGCACGCGTTCTTCCGTCACGCCCATTTTTTCCGCAATTTCAGGCGGAGTGGGTTCTCTGCCAAGCTCTTGGAGCAATACTCTTTGTACGCGCGTGAGCTTATTGATCGTTTCCACCATGTGCACGGGAATACGAATGGTACGCGCCTGATCGGCAATCGCGCGGGTAATAGACTGACGGATCCACCAAGTAGCGTAGGTCGAAAATTTATACCCTTTCGAGTAGTCGAATTTTTCTACCGCTTTCATCAAGCCTAAGTTTCCTTCTTGAATTAAGTCAAGAAAGAGCATACCGCGCCCAACGTAGCGTTTTGCAATAGAAACGACGAGTCTTAAATTCGCTTCGGAAAGCTTCTTTTTCGCAACTTCGTCCCCTTCTTGCATAAGTCTTGCGAACTCAACTTCTTCGTCTGCCGATAACAGCGGAACACGCCCAATGTCTTTTAAATACATTTTCACAGGGTCGTCTAAACCGATATCGGACAGGGCTTGCTCGAAAAGCTCGCGGTCGCGCTCGTCTTCGTCTACGATTTGAATCCCCGCTTCGCCAAGCGATTTATAGACGAAATCGATCTGAGTGGCGTTCGTATCGTATTTTTCCATAATATCGCACAGCGCGTTCGTGGAAATACTGCCTTTACGGCTGTAATTTTCAATAATGCCCGCCAAGATCTCGTTTAATTTTTGCTCGGAAATATTCACTGTTTTATCCTCCGTTTTCTCTAAAACAAATGTTTTTCTTTTGATATTATTATTATTTATAACTGAAAAAGGACTTTTTCAACCCTTTTTTATCGTTTTTTCTTGAAAAATACCCGTTTTTAACGGATTTTTTTCTTTTTTTGCATACTTTCGGTCAATTTTTTCATTAATTCTTTCTTTTCGGCTTCGTCCGTTTCCGTTTCTATTTTTGCTTTCAGCGCACCGATTTCTCTATCCAAAAAATCTATTTGCAAAACCTTTACGCTATCGGCAAAAAAACGCTCGGCAACTCCGTCTGAAAGCTTGTCCCCGTAGTTTAAATCCAAAATCTCATTGAACTCCGCGCAGTCTTCGTCGAGAATTTCAAACAATTCGCTGGGTCGTATTCGCTCCCCTGCTTGCTCACGCGAAAGCACGTATTCGGCAATCACTTGATGCACTTCGTTTAAAAAGCGCACGCTCTTCAAATCGAACTCGGTTGCATATTCCGCCGAAAACAGTTTCGCCGCCAAAATAAACCGCGCGGCTTTTGCGTTTTTATCAGAGCCTTGCCCCGCTTCCACGATAATTTTCTGCTGAATGGGCGTTTCCGTTTTTTTCTCTTTTTTCACGCCCGATAAATCCCGCTCCAACGATTGATAGGTGATCCCCGTTTTATCCCGAAGTTTTTTCAAAAGCTCTTCTTTGACCGTTTCGCTTTCCGCCGTGTTCACAACTTTCAACGCTTCTGCCAAAAACAACCGCTTTTCTTCGGATTTTTGAATATCGTATTTGCGCTCTAACGCGTGAATTTTATAATCGATTAACGGCATTGCCGCATCTAAACATTTTTGATACGCTTCTTTGCCCTGCTTTGCCACGTCGTCGGGGTCAAGCCCTTCTGGCATAGGCACGACTTTCACGTTCAAATGCTCGTCCTTTAAAATTTCCAAACCCCTTAAATCGGCTTTCTGCCCTGCAAAATCCCCGTCGTAGCTAATCAAGATATTTTCCGAATACCGCTTTACGAGCCTTGCTTGGTCTTTCGTGAGCGACGTACCCATTGACGCCACGACGTTTTCAAACCCCGCTTGGTAAAGGGAAATGGTATCCATATACCCTTCGACGATAATCACTTCTTTGATAGGTTGCGTGCGTTTGAGTTTTTTTAATAAATTGATATTATACAGGGTTTTGCTCTTATTAAAAAGCATGGTTTCTTTGGTATTTTTATACTTCGCAAAATCCCGTTTTTCCAAAAGTCTACCGCCGAACGCAACGACTTCGTCGAACGCGTTAATAATCGGAAATATCAGCCGTCCGCCTTGCGAATCGATAAGCTTGCCCGACTTAGATTCGGTCAACACCCCGCTATCCAAAAGGTCGGCGCGCGAATAACCTTTTTCCTGTAAATAATCAGCAAGCCCAAAAAAATCAAGCGACGCGCCTATCCCGAACTTTTTCACGGTCGTAGGCGTCATTTGCCTATTAGAAATATACTCCAAGTGCGCGTCCGCCCGCGAATCCCCGCTATATAAATTCGACCGATAAAACCGCGCGGAATCGAGCATAATCGCCGCAAGGGCATCCCGTTTCTTTTTCGCCTGCACCGCTTTTTCGCTGTCGAAATTATTTTCAGGCACTTCCATTTTCGCCCGCGCCGCTAAAATTCGCACCGCGCCCATAAAATCCGTCGATTCCATTTCTTGCACGAATTTAATCACGTTGCCCGAAACAGAGCAACCGAAACAATGATAAAACTGATCGGCTTCGTTCACGGCAAACGACGGCGTACGCTCGTGGTGGAAGGGACAGCACGCCCAATGGGTATTCCCCTTTTTATTGAGCGGAATATACGAAGAAACGACTTCCGTAATCTCGTTTTTTTGCCGTAATTCTTCTAAAAATTTTGGATCGACAAACCCCTTTCTTTCGTTCAATTTTCCACACCCCCTAACGAGAACGTCGTAGGAATAAACACGTTTTCAAACACGCTGATAGCGTACTTATCCGTCATTCCCGAAAGATAATCGCAAACGACCCGTTCCGCGCTGTCTTTTTCCAAAAGCTGATAATAAGGCTTGGGCAATTTCTCGATATGCTTGGTGAAATACTCGTATAACTGCGTAAGCATACGCTCGGCGCGTTCTTGTATCGACTTATTTGCAAGCTCGTAGACTTTTTCAAACATAAAGCTTCTCAGCTCGTTCGTTGCGTCCATAACGGTACTTGACATTGCCACTTGGTTTTTTCCAAAAGAATGTTCGTAAATATCGGCAATGGCTGTATTGATACGCTCTTTGGTTTTCTTTCCTAAGATATTCACCGCACGTTCGGGCAAATCGGTTTCCTTTAATACGCCCGCGCGAATGGCGTCTTCGATATCGTGATTGATATAGGCAATTCTATCGGCGAGCGAAACGGCTTCCCCTTCTTTCGTCGCAGGAGTACCCGAGCTTTTATGATGCACGATTCCGTTGCGGACTTCCCAAGTCAAATTTAATCCTTTACCGTTCTTTTCAATCACGTCTACCACCCGCAAAGACTGCAAGTTATGCTCAAAGCCTTGCGAAGAAAGTTTTGCAAGCACTCTTTCGCCCACGTGCCCGAACGGGGTATGCCCCAAATCGTGCCCCAGCGCAATGGCTTCCGCCAAATCTTCGTTGAGCGCAAGCGTACGCGCGATTGACCGAGCTATTTGCGAAACGTCAAAGGTATGCGTAAGGCGGGTGATATAATGATCCCCTTCGGGCGCAAAAAACACCTGCGTTTTATTTTTCAAACGCTTAAAGGAATTACTGTAAATAATCCTATCTCGGTCGCGTTGAAAATCCGTTCGAAAATCGCAAGGTTTTTCTTGTACTTTTCTCCCGCGCGTAGCTTTGGATTTCATAGCAAACGGCGAAAGAAAACTTTCTTCGTTCGCGTAAATTCGTTCCCGAACGCAAGAATATTTAAAATCCGTTCTTTTTTCGTCCATAAAGCTCTCCTTTTTTCGTATTTACAAATGCGTAGAATTTCCGTACTATTTATATATTCGACAAAACTTATAAAAATCCTTTTTTTCTTTGAAAAAAATTTAATTTTTTTATAACCCGTCAAAATAGAAAGAAAGTCCAAAAACTCCGTTTCTGGACTTCCTATCGTTTATAATTTCTATATCTTAAAAAATAAATGGCAAATTCAGTTCATTAAACAGTCTAACGCTTGCGTTTTCGCGCCGTCTTGGCTGGACGGAACACAAAGCGCAATCGAGCCGTTTTTCAACACCGCAATCCTGTCCCCAACCGCAAACGCTTCGTTTAAATCGTGCGTGACGAATATCGCCGTACGGCGTTTTTCTTTGCAAAG
>JAEIGA010016854.1_pt1 | contig 11115 bp, 14 predicted proteins | sample 9270691 | NCBI WGS metagenome assembly JAEIGA01 (sample SAMN17057246, study PRJNA624740) | gut metagenome | biome: biome; isolation source: fecal sample | host: Bos grunniens | place: China: Xizang | collected 2019 | reverse complement strand
TCTGGCGGAAAAAATATCAATGATTCAGTTTTAGTTGAAACAATGGTAGAAAACTCTAGCGACACAGTTGATTGGCTTTTAGCAATGGGAGCTGATTTAAATGATGTTGGAAAAATGGCAGGTTCTACAAATAACAGAACACACAGACCTACTGGTGGCGATGCTATAGGTTCACATCTCGTTCAAGTTTTGGAAAATCAAGCAACTAAACAAGGAATTGATATTCGTTACAACAATAAAGTTACAAGTTTAATTGATGATAACGGAAAGGTTGCAGGTGTTATCGTAGAAACTCCAAATGGAAATTATAAAATCAATTCAAAAGCTGTAATTATTGCTACAGGTGGATTTGGTGCAAACCCAGAAATTATCGTTTCTTACAAACCAAACTTAAAAGGTTTTGGAACAACAAATCACGCAGGAGCTACAGGTGATGCGCTAACTTGGATTTCAGATTTTAATGGCGATGTAGTTGATATGGAACAAATTCAAACTCATCCAACTGTAGTTCCAGAAAAAAATATTATGATTACAGAAGCAGTTCGCGGAAATGGTGCTATCATGATTAACCGTGACGGAAAAAGATTTGGTAGCGAAATGGCAACTCGTGATGTAATGTCAGATGCAATCCTTAAACAAAAAGGAAAGACAGCTTTCTTAGTTTTTGATCAAGGCGTAAGAGATTCTTTAAAAGCAATCGAAGGATATGCAAGTCAAGGTTTATTAACTGAAGGAAAAGACTTAAAAGAACTTGCTGAAAAACTTAAAATTGATGCCAAAGAATTTGAATCTTCTATCAAAAAATATAATCAAGCAGTTGAAACAGGTATTGATGAAGAATTTGGAAGAAAAGCAAATGAAATGCCACGCAAAATTGAAATTGGTCCATTCTATGCAGTTGAAGTAGGACCAGCTGTTCATCACACAATGGGTGGAATTAAAATCAATGCTGATACACAAGTTCTTGATAAAAACGGAAATGTAATTCCAGGACTTTATGCCGCAGGTGAAGTTACAGGTGGTGTTCACGGAGCAAACCGCCTTGGAGGAAACGCAGTTGCTGACATCACAGTTTTTGGAAAAATCGCAGGTGACAAAGCAACTGAATATGTAGAAGTAATCGAAGCAGAATTATTTTTTTAGAAAAATATTTTTACCAAAAAAAATCCAGTAGAGTTGAGAAAACTTTTCTACTGGATTTTTTGTTTTAAAGTTTGTAACATCAATTTTTATTGATGGGAAGAAGGAAATGTATAGCAAATTTTGAACTTTTAATAATCTTCGGAAAATCTTTCTTTTTATAAGTCCTTATTTGCTATTTTTTATCTCCTTTATACATGAATAGATAAGAGGTAATAACCAATTAGCAGTCACAAAATATTCTATTAAATAAAATATCAAATGCCTACAAATATCTATAAAATGTAATTTAATAAATAGGTTTAGATTGGTTAATATGAAAAAAGATAAACCAAAAAAAATATTAATCAATATTGAATAAAAAACTATTTTATTTTTGCTAATAAAAAATATAATAAATATGTTTATAACTAATGATAAAAAGAACACTATAAGTAAACTATAATTACAAATATATTGTATAAAAGATATCAAAATATAAAATAGCACAAGGTAAAAAAAGATATATGCACATAGTAAGAATTTTTTATTAATTTTCATAAGTAAGAACATCTTTTACTAAATCACTTTCTTTTAGTTGTTTCTCTAAACCTCCTGGTGTAAAAACATGTGAAAAATCTAATTCTTTCAAAACTTCTGAAACATTATCTGCACAATTAAAACCCATACCATCTCCTAACTCATTTGCAATATCTAACATTGCAGCTTCTTGTTCTGGTGTAGTTTGAATCTTATATGCATTGATATATTCTCCATTTTCCCTATCTAAAACGGATTCGATATAACTATCCAAATCAGAAGGAATATTTCCTGTGAATACTCCTGAAGACGGTCTATATTTTCCTGTACCATAACCATTGTCTGCTTGATAGGAACCACTTGGATCATACAGAGAAATTTCATGAAATTCATTATCTATTTCAGAAACGCCTGGATTACTAAAATGAATTGCAACATGACTTCCATTTACTAATTTTTCCCACCCAGAGTTTGCATGTATTATTAAAACAGTAGTTTCTCTTCCATCTGGGTCCGTACACTTGACCGGATTGTTCCCGGCGTAATGATACAAATTGCTATTGATATGATTAAACAGCAATTATTCTGTAAATTAAGCTCAAACCTGTCCAAAATCAGCAGTTTTCAACGAAACTTCTGTGATTTTGGGTTCCGTCCCTGTGTCTGTACTTTCATTTTATCCCAAAATCACTGTTTTTTACAATGAATTCGGGGGAAAATCGGTGTTTTTTTATTAAATCTATTATTGATTATCTAACTCCTTTAATAAATATATCTCTCCTCTATCTGAAAATCTTATTCTTCTAGAATACGTCATAGACTCAACCAAAAGTTGTTGCGTCTCTTGTAATGAAAAATCTTTTTTTGGGATTTTTTCAAAAAAATTTTCTATTTCTCTACTCATTAAATCATTTTCAAAATATTTTTTTAAAATTTTATCATATTGTGCTCTTAAAAAAATTAATAAACCATTTAAGTCTTCATCTGTATCAAAATATAATTTATTAAACCCCTTCTCAAAGCATTTTTTTTCCATTTCACAGCCATATATAATCATAAAGCTTCTTAAAAGTAAGTCTGACTTACCATTTTTTCTCAGATAAATTTTTATCGAATTTTCATATTTTGTTTTCTCAATAACGAAACCTTCATTATTGAGAAAAATTCCAATTTCATTGCTATCTATAGTTTTTATTGAAAAATGTAAATCCTTAAAAATATTTTTTGCACAATCTTTGAAAATTTTACTAAACTTTTGGAATTCGGTCATTTTATTGTCCATCATCAATCGAATAATAATATAAACCCTTAGTGTAAGGGTCTACTGTAAATGTAATAGTTCCTTTTTCTCCAATTTGAGGATAAGGTAATATTAGTTTGTCAGTAATATCTGTTCCTCCTTTTACAGCATATTCAGATGAATTTTTACTTAACTGAGATATATATCCATTTAATTGATTTCTTGCTTTTTCATTTTTATATCCAGACATGGATGATTCTGGTTTTAATTCATAGACAGATAAAGTTTTATGTAGTAAAAATGTTAATTTTCATACCACTTTTTATCAGTAAGAATAATATCATTTGACTTAACCCAGCCAGTTTCCCATTGTTCAAAATTAAAAATTGAAGATTCGTGTTGTGATACTACTTTATAATAGACTCTATAATAATCATTATTTGTAGATTTAAATAATATATAAAAATCCTCGACACCAGTAATCGTATATAGAAAATCAGACTCTATTGGATGTAAAAAAATTTTTGTTTCTAAATTTTTATTTTTGCCATGACCAATATAATATACACACTCATCGATTTCATTTTGATTAAATATTGTTTTATTGTCTTTTACCATACGAAATGAAGATATCATACTATTATCAAATTCAGCCCAAGATCTGAAATATAAACCATGATTATTGTCAAAAGAATTATATCTTACTCCTCCTCTTGAAGAAAACTGAGCATTCCCTTCAAAAAAAACAATTGGATTTTTATATGGAATAAAATTATAGTTTATACCTGTCTTTTCATATCGATAACTGTCAAGAACGAATTCTGTTCCCCCATATATATTACAAATTCCTAAAGAGGAAACATCTTCTTTAATTTCGTAGATTGAAAAAAAATGTCTGTAAATAGGTTTTGTTGTTTTGGTAGATTCTAAAATTTTATTTTCATTTCCCCACGGATATTTACTTTTTTCCTTACCCATTGCCATATATTCCCATTCAGCATTTGTGGGTAATCTATACATTTCTCCGTTAATTTCAGAGAACCATTGTATATATGCTATTGCATCAAAAACAGAAATATCTATTACAGGATTATTTTTTATGGAAGTTTCATTAAACTTATCTTCCATATCCATAAATCTTTTTCGTTCTTCTGAGGTTTTATAATTTGTACTCTGCTTAAATTTGTAATAATCTGAATTAGTAACTAAGTATTTTGATATTTCAAATTCATTTATTTCAACTATATTTTCTTTATAAAGAAAATATGTTTTATTATCACCCAATATTTTGTATGTAAATTCATTTGAACCTATAATAACATTATTTGATGGTATTTTTACAAAAGTTACACAACAAATATATGTAAAATAATTAAATACAAATACCAAAATTAATAAAATCTTTTTCATAATAATTAATTTTCCTCCAATTCCACTTTTATTAGAATTATTCTATCTAGCTCTATTGTAGAAATATTTTCTAAATTTCTATTTTTCTTGGAAGAATCTGTTCCTGAATATGTTTTAGATTTTACATCATAGGAGTCTACATTAATATAATGTTGTTCATTTCTAATTTTTCCTATCACAAGATATTTATCTTCAGAATAATGTAGATTTTCTAATACTTCCGAGAAATTTGTAGTAATATCTGTTACTTCTGCCTTCAAACCATGTTTAGAAAAGTAGTTTTCTAAACCTAGAAAATTCATTCCTTCTGATGATGTAACATTTTCATCATACAGCATATTCACCATTTCTGCATATTTTCTTGAATCTCCAAATTTGAAAAATTCATTATATGCTCTATTAAAAGCTCTTTCTGCTGTGACAAGCGTGCAACCCGTATTATGTATAGAATCTGTAGAATTTGGCCAATTTCCTTTTATATCTTGCTGATAAAAGTGATTATACCAGATTTTTGTACTTAAAATTTCCCTTCCATCCGGATCCACATACTTAACAGGATTGTTCCCAGCATAGTGGTACAGATGGCTGTTGATTGTGTTGTAAATTCCACCCATTCCAGGTAGTTGTGATATCTCTTTTGCCTTGTCTTCTTGTGAGCTATTTCCTTGTGGTATATAGCTTTGCAATGCTGGATCTGTACTAAGCCATCTTGAGTACTTACTATCTAGGGATCTTGCTCCAAAGTCTAAAAATAAAAGACTACCCCTATAATCTGTTTTTTCGTAATTTTTTTAAGGTGTTTTGAAGTAAATCTTTCATTTTTTTTTACTATTTCCTCCTTGTTTTATGATAAACTAGGTTTGTTTATTTGTGAAGTAGTGAAAGTACTTTTTCTTTGTATTTTTCGTCTATAACATCAAACATATCATGCTCCCTAGGATGATAATATTATTCGTACAAAGAAGCCAATAATTTAAACATTCCTGATGAAGGATTTTTATTTTCAGATTCATTATTTTTTAATTTTTTTGCATTATTCATTGCAAAATCAATTTTATCTTTTAACAAGTCATACAAATTATCTATTGTTTTTAACTTATCAACTTTTTTAATTTGATTTTCTTTTGGTAAAAGTGTATTTACCCTTTCTAAAGCTTTTTTTTGAATTTCATCACGGGTACAAGCTGTATCTCGATATTCAAAATGAAGTATAATCCAAAATTCAAAACATGGATTAGAACAAGCAACATTTACATTTTTATTTTTACATTCTGTTAATGCTTCCGTAAAATTTTCATTTGAATGACCACCAAAACCTTTACCTTTTGGTTCAATTTCATCTCTGTCTATTACAATCCATAATTCATCAAAACTTTCTACATTTGGTGTTTTTAGTAAATCTTGTAAAACTCCTGAAGGATCTGAATGACTATGTTGTGCAAATTTTATTTCAGTCCCGGTTGCAATTTTTCCAATCTTTTTCTGATGATTTACTAACCCTCTTATATAATTTGGTTCTGTACATTGTCCTTCACATGCAATCAAGTATATTTTTTTTGGAATTTTACTTTCGGGTTTACGAGTTTGATGAGGAATTAATTTTAAGCTTAGATGTTTTTTTCTTCCCATATTACTCATCCATAAATTTGAAATCTCCAAGATATGGAATTGCTCCATACTTACCCATAATATATTTTTGTTCTATTTTCTCTTGTTTTCGAATATCTTTATATTCAGACAAACTTGTTAAATGAGAACAACCATATTTATCTTTTTCAACAAACCAAATTTGTTCTTTATCAAATAAAGTTTGATCTAATAGATTAGTATCTTGAGAAGTAAATATTAATTGAGCTCCCTTAGGATTAGATTCTTTTTTATTAAACAATTCTACAATACATCTTGTAAGAATTGGATGTAAACTGGCATCTAATTCATCTAAAAATAAAGTTTTACCATTTATTAAAGCATCAATAACAGGACCTATTACATAGAAATATTTTTGTGTTCCTAAAGATTCATCCTCAAAAAGATTAAATTCGGTATCCTCTATGTAACCTGCATTTTTATCAAATTTAGAATGTAATGTTTTTACTGAAATCTCTTCAAGTTTAGAATTTGGAGGTAAATTAGGTATTTTTCCATATACATCATTAATGGATTTTACATCTTGAAAAATATCTTTTATTCCAAAATCTGCATCATGCATAAAAGTTTGAAAAATTTTTCTTATCTTAGGTTTTGTTAAATTTTCCCAATATGAAGGAGGAAGTGGTTGTCTTGAAGAATATTCAATATAATTAGAACTCTTAAACCATTGCAAAACCTTACTAGCAACTTCATTAGAAAATCTATCTGCCTCCCATAAAAATAATGAATTTTCAAGATGTTTAAGTTTTTCGAGCTCTTTGTATTTTGTTATTTTTATTTTTCCATTGTTCTCATCTAAATCATATTCAAAAACAATTGTAGGCTGTACTGATTCATAAATATATAAATACTCACTATAAACAATACTTTTTTCGTTTTCAAAGCCATACTCAAATCCATATTTATATTTTTTACCTTCAAATGTAAATATAACATCAAAAGCAGAAGAATCTTCTTCTGCTTCATTTGAAAGTTTAAATCGATTCATAGGAATTATATCTGTGGATTGGATAATTTTATCTTGATTTAAAACCAATCTTCTCATCATAGAAAAAGCTTGAAGGACATTAGATTTTCCACTAGCATTTGCACCATAAAACACACATGTTGGATACAACTTAAGGCTATTTTCTTTGTAAAGAGAAGAAACTGCTGTATCTTTATTTGTAAACAAATCCAAGGAAAATGTATCTCTAAATGATTTGAAATTTCTTGCAGAAAATTGAACTATCATAATTTAATATTACTAAAAAATTAAAATTTTTACAAGTTTAAATGTATTTTTTGCCTTTTTTTTACGAATTTTACATATAAAATTATTAGTTTATATGCCACATATTTTGCCTCAAAACAGTGTATTCTAAACTCTAAAAAAAAGATTTTCTTTGAAATACATCAATTAGTATTATTGCAAAATAAAAATTTAATAAATTATCAAAATATTATCCCTATTTTTTATATCATCAAACAAAGAAAATTTAGCTGATTTTTCTTTATAGTACACATTTATCATCTTATCTTAACTTAAATTATATAGTAGTGATGAATATTTTGGTCGAAAATTAATTGTTCCAAAGTCTGATGTGTCATAAAAAATAAACTCTATTATTGTATCAGAAATAAAATATCCTTGCGTAAGGTAATTATTTACTTCACATATTTCTTGATGTTCTCTCATTAAGAAAAACTTTTTTACATCTTTGCATTTTATGTACCACAAATTTTCATCATTAAATCTATTTGGTATTATTATAAAACCATCAAACTCTTTTTTAATCAATTTTCCGTTAATGTCAAATTTAAAAATTGATGCAATACCTTCAAGATTTGATAATACGATATAAAAAATTTCGTTCTGATATTTAAAAAAATTTACTTCTGAGTTTTTTTGATTTAGAGTATATGAGTTTGGAATATCAAGAGTAGATATCGTTTCTTCAAAAAATGTTTTACCATTAAAAATTAATTTTTGAAGAATCCACTCTCTTTTTTCTAAAGGTACATTATAGATTCGTTTATTGTTATTAAACTTAATTAAATAAAAAATCAAATTATTATTTTCTTCTTTAGGATATGAAATATTTGTAATTTGATTATTGCATTTATATTCATATACGATATTATCACTTAATATTTTCAAAGAATTTCTTTGAAAATATTAATTTTATCGTCAATAAGTATGGGCATTAAATCTATATCAAATTGAGCACGGTTATACTGTATGGGAAGATTTTTTTTAGGTTCTACATCATGGCTAACAAAATTGTAAAAAAAATAATTCACTTTTATAAAAAAGGATAGAAGTTTTGTCAAATCCCATTAAATTTTCAATAATTTCAGAATTCCATTTTTTTATTTTTATATCAGTCATTATTGGGATTAATTTTATAATACCTATTAAAAATAGTGTAAAGAAAATAAAAAAAGTAATTGTTATTTTTTCATAACAATATTCCTAGTGTTGAATATTATTTTGCGATTGCAAATATAACAAATAAGTTTTTTCATCTATTTAACTTATTTCCACTCTTTTTTCTTAAGTACTTTTAAATAGTTTTGTTTTAAATCTCTTTGATTACCAAAAAACTTCATTTCTGAATTTGAAAAGACATTATTTTCAATTTTTAATTTTACTAGTTCCATACTACATATAAAATCAGCAACTTGAAAAAGTTTGTAATCTGTTGGCATTACTTTTTTGAATACGGGATTTGGCAGTAGTGCATAAAAAACAGAAGAAAGTAATTTACTTACTTCAACCTGCCCATTATCATAATAAATCTTTACATCATCAAAATTCAAAAAAGTCGCATAATTATCTTTGATGAATTGTGAAAAAAAGGCGAGGAACTTCCTCGCCGTTCGATGGACCTGGGTCTCTAGACCAGCCCACGACCTTTCGGTCAGTAAAAAAATAATTTATTTCATTTAGTTTGTCAAGTTTTGTAAAAATTTTTTGTGAAAATACATATTTTCCTACAAATTTTTATTGATGGGAAGTGGGATGTTTTACTTACAACACTGAATAAACACTTGTTTTAATTTTTTCTAAAACTAGAAGCTACAAAATAACCTTTATTATTTCACCAGTCCCAATTGTATTTATTTCCTTTAATTCAAATATCGAACCTTTTTCAAGAGGACATAAATCTATTACTCTTAGTTTTAACTTGTATGTACACCCCAACTTTATCAATTCAATTCCTTCAAAATCAATTTGAACATGATAATTTTTATAGTCAAAATGTAGTAATGGTCTAAAACAAAAGTCTTTATTGATAATATCTGATTTTCTTCCCCCTTCAGAACTTTTTAGAAAATATATATTTGCAATGTATTCTTTTATTTCCATATTAAATTCCTTATTATTCTATTTTTTGTGGTGGTAATAACATTGGTAATTTCTCTGTCGGAACAACAATTGTAGGAACGCCTAAATCAACTGTTACCATCATTTCTGGTGTTATTTGACTTTTGGGAATACCTGTTTTATATATAAAATATTCTTCTCCTTTACCATCAAGTTTTGACAATACTTCAGCTTCGTACTTTGCTCCTGATTCTGATAAAGAAAAATATTTTGTTTCAATTCCTCTAGGATTTGTAAATGATTGACTTGCTTGTATAGATTTATCTTCTTCAGGAGAAACAGCTCTGTATAAAGGAACTATAATATCGGAAGAATCTTTTTTTCCGATTTCCACATCAGCCTTGGAATTTGAAGCAAGAATTGCACCTGCTATTAATGTAGCACCTAGTGCTAAAGTTGCAGGATCATCAACAATTCCAGCTCCCAAAGTAGCAATATCTTCAATCATTGTACCAAATACAACTCCAAGACCAGTCCAAAAAGATGGATTTGATACTGTAGCACCAACTTCCCTTCCATCTGGATCCACATACTTAACCGGATTATTCCCAGCGTAGTGGTACAGATGGCTATTGATGTGGTATGCTTTAGCAACCACATCAACAAAGGTGAGTCAAGGGCTTGAACGACCAACGGAAGTGTCCCTTGACCACCTGTATTTGTAGGATTAACTCCCCATTTTTCAGCAAATTCGGCTCAAAATCATCTAAAATCAGCAGTTTTCTACGAACCTTCTGCCAATTTTTGTTCCTGCTCTAAAAATGTTATTATATTTTACCTCATTTATTGTATTTTTGGTACATTTTTGAGGTAAAATAGGTGGTTTTTAGCTATTTTTATCGCTATTCCTACAAATTTTTATTGATGGGAAGAGGGATTTGTTATAATAAATTAAAGCAGAATGCGAAAATTTTTATTTATATACCATTGTTAATTTGAACATATAAAAAGATAACCTATTTTTATAAAAAATAAATCCCACAAAATCTATTATACCTAAAAGTTGTATAAAAAAAATTTTTTTATATGCTCCTATTATGTATATTAATAATAATAAATTTGATAAAAAAATAAAAATCTTTTTACCACTTATTTTGACTTTCAATATTTTAAATCCAAAAGAATCGAAAATAACATTGGATAACAAAAAATAAATTATGCAAAAAATAAAACAAACATTTATTAAATTTAGTTTAATAAAATTTGATACACAAGCTAATATGATGCAACATAAAACCATTAAAATAAAATCTATAAATATTTGTAATATTGTGTATAAAAAGTTTTTCATATCTATTCCTCTGGCATAGAATCGGGAAATAAGTCTAATACTTCCATAATATCTACCGATATTTCTAATCCTATTAAAGCTTTAATGCCTACAGAAAGTTTTAAATCTTCATTATTGCTAGTTAAATTTTTGATTCCAATCCATGCATCTGTTTTTAAATCACCTCTTTCACTGAGATTTGCATATACACCTTTGTTATTATCTGTCGGAGCTTCTTTTTTTCCATATAATCCAGCTCCTACAAAATCAAAAATCGACAAATCTATAACACAACCTAAACTATCTGTATTTTTAGTACCGTATTTATTAATTGTTTCATTTCTAGAACCCAAATCTATTTCAACATCGGCGGAAACAATTGGTCCCATATTTAAACTAATACCTGCAACAAATCCTAAAGAAGCAGAAATCTCAAAACAGTCACCAAGTTCAGATATAAATTTTGAAAAACCGTTTTTATCATTATGGCTTATTACTTCTCTTCCATCCGGGTCC
>JAEIGA010016853.1_pt1 | contig 11115 bp, 10 predicted proteins | sample 9270691 | NCBI WGS metagenome assembly JAEIGA01 (sample SAMN17057246, study PRJNA624740) | gut metagenome | biome: biome; isolation source: fecal sample | host: Bos grunniens | place: China: Xizang | collected 2019 | reverse complement strand
GAACGCTTCGAAACCCTCGAATTCTGCTGCCGCACCTTGGTGAATGCCGGTCACATCGGAAAAGTCAATACGCTCAGCAACGAACTTATCAGCGATTTCAATCTGAGTATTCCGCACAATATTCCTCATTACATGGATGTTAATTATCCTTCGGACGAACGCGCTATCCGCACGGAAATGTGCAATGTGATTCGTCGTTCGTGCAACCAAGGATTGATGATTTCTACCTATGGTACTGTTTCTTGCCGTTGGAGAAACAACGATTTTCTGATTACTTCGCCCAATGTGCCGCGTTGGGATATTCAGCCCGAAGATATCGTACAAGTGCGTGACGGCATGGCTGAGGCCGGCAAAACGCCTTCTCGTTCAGTGGCTTTGCATCATCGTATCTATCAGGAAAATCCGCATATCAATTCTATCATCACCACGCAGTCGCCCAACCTGATGGCTTTTGCCGTGACGGGTCAGAAATTCGACGTGCGTACCATTCCCGAAAGCTGGATTTTCTTGCAGGATATGCCCACCATTCCTTTCAGCGATATTTATAAGGCGGTGGATAAAACAGCCAAACTTTTTGCCAGCAATCGTGCTATCCTGGTGGAAAACAACTGCGTTATCGTGACGGGCGACCGTTTGATGCAGACTTTCGACTATCTGGAAGTGGCCGAGTTCAGTGCTAATTCTTTGGTGATGGCTTCGGCTATCGGCCCGCTTTGTCCTATCGGTGAGCAGGAAATCGAAGAATTGCGCGTGGCTTTCAACGTGAAATAATGCAGGTTTACCGCAGCAAGTATAACGATCCTGCCTGGAATCTGGCGGCCGAAGAATGGCTGTTTCATTCCGGGCAGGATGCTTTGTTTCTGTATGTCAACCATCCTTCGGTGATTTTGGGTTGCAACCAGGTGGCCGCTCGCGAAATCGATCTCGATTATTGTGCCGCACACGATATTGCCATTTGCCGACGCATGTCGGGAGGTGGTGCGGTGTATCACGATGAAGGCAATTTGAATTTCTGTTTTGTGGGGCCGCGCAATGCCAGTCCGCTTAGCAAAGATTTTTTGCATCCGGTGGTGGAGATTTTGCGTCAAATGGGGCTGAAGGTAGATATTGGCAATCGCAAAGATTTGTGGATTGACGAGCGAAAAATTACCGGCACAGCTTCGCATTTTGCCCAACAACGCGCCTTGCAGCATGGCACCCTTTTGTACGATAGCAACTTGACGCATCTTCATGGGGCTTTGGGCTTGGAAATTCTTTCCGACCAGTCGGTGCGATTGAACGAGAAAAAACAAGCACTCAGTTTGCGAGGCGTTCATTCGCAGCCATCTCCGGTGGTGAATTTGCGTGCTTTTTTGCCGGGAAATATGGAAGCTAAGGCTTTTTTCGATAACTTTGCCCGTCTTTCTTGCGCCTATTTTCAAAGCTCGATGCAGACTTTCAGCGAACAGGAAGAAGCGGAAATCGCTCTTTTGGCAGAACAAAAGTATCGACAGCAAGCATGGATATTCAAAAGATAAATTAAACTAAAACGATATGAGAAAAATTTGTAAGGCATTGTTTTTGGCGCTGATGGCGATGTTTGCTTATCATCAGGCCGATGCTTGTACCAACCTTATTGTGACGCCCGCTGCCAGCACCGATGGTTCGGTTATGATTACTTATGCAGCCGATTCACATCAGTTGTATGGCGAACTCTATTTCCGTCCGGCCATGAAATATGGCAAAGGCGCGATGGTGCCCATTTACGAATGGGATACGGGTAAATATTTGGGCGAAATTCCCCAAGTGGCCGAAACCTATTCGGTGATAGGAAACATGAATGAATATCAGTTGGCCATTGGCGAAACTACTTTCGGTGGACGTCCGGAGTTTGCAGATACGACGGGTCTTATCGATTATGGTTCACTTATTTATCTTACTTTGCAAAGAGCCAAGACCGCCCGCGAAGCTATTCATGTGATGGACGATTTGTTGCAGACTTACGGTTATTATTCTTCGGGAGAATCTTTCTCCATTGCCGACAAGAACGAAGTCTGGATTATGGAAGTGATGGCCAAGATTCCTCAATTTGAAAATGGTGTCAATATCAATAAAGGTGCTGTGTGGGTGGCCAAGCGCATCCCCGACGGTTACATTTCGGCGCATGCCAACCAAGCTCGCATCACCACCATCGATTTCAACGACAAGGAAAATTGTTTGTATTCCGAAGATGTTATCGACGAAGCACGTAAAGCCGGCATTTTTAGCGGTAGCGACGAAGAATTCAGTTTCTGCGATGTGTATGCTCCGCTCGATTTTGGTGGCGCTCGTGGCTGTGAAGCGCGTGTGTGGGCTTTCTTCAACCGTTATGCCGATGGTATGGATGCTTATGTGGATTATGCCATGGGTTACGATTTGAAAAACCACATGCCTTTGTACGTGAAGCCCAATCGCCAACTTTCGGTGAAAGATTTGGCCGATATGATGCGCGATCATTACGAAGGAACGCCCATGGATATGACCCAAGACATCGGTGCCGGTGGTAGTCATTTGCCTTATCGTTGGCGTCCGATGGGTTTTGAATACGAAGGAAAACGTTACGTCAATGAACGTGCCATTGCTACGCAGCAGACCGGTTGGTGGTTTGTTTCTCAGAGCCGCAAGTGGTTGCCCGATGAAATTGGTGGCCGTTACTGGTTTGGTGTGGACGATGCCGCTACTTCTCCGCTGATGCCTTTCTATTGCTGCGCTACCGGCGTGCCTTATTGTGTGCGCGAAGGCGTTGGCTCGATGCTCGAATATAGTCGTCAGTCGATGTTCTGGGCAGTGAACCGCATTGCGCAATTTGCTTATCTGCGTTACGATGAAATCGGTGCCGAAGTAAGAAACGTTATCGACAAATACGAAAACCATCAGATTCAATACCTGGATTCTCTCGAACAAGAAGTGCTTTCTGTCAAGAAGAAACAGCAGCGCGTGGCTCATCTTACCCAATATGGTGTGAACAATGCCATGAAGCTTTTCAGACAATGGAAAGATTTGGACGAATATCTGATGGTAAAATATATCGACGGAAATATCAAGCGTCAGAATGCCGACGGCAGCTTCCAGGATAATGGTCATAGCAAGCGTATTCCGGCTTCGCCTATCCAGAAACCTTACAGCGAAAAATGGATAGAAAGCGTGGTGAACGATCATGGCCAAGTGTTGATGGAACGCTAAGAACGATTTTTACTATTTGCGAAGATGTTGTATCCTTTCGTTTTTGAACCTATTTACAAAAGCACCATTTGGGGTGGCAATCGTTTGAGTCAGTTCAAGCAGTTGCCTCGTCCGATGTTTGGTGTGGGCGAAAGCTGGGAACTCTCTCAAGTGGAGGGCGATGTTTCCGTTTTGGCCAATGGGGAAATGAAAGGCTGCACGCTTGCCGATTTGTTGGACCGTTATCCCGAAGAAATTCTGGGCAAAAAAGTGTACGCACGCTACGGCAAGCAATTTCCTTTGCTCTTCAAATTTATCGATGCGAAACGCGATTTGTCGGTGCAGGTGCATCCCGACGACGAAATGGCGCATAGGCATTATGGCCCGCAGGCCAATGGTAAAACCGAAATGTGGTATGTGGTGAAAGCCGAACCTTATGCCGCGCTGATTGCCGGTTTCACCCGAAATATCAGTACGGTGGAATACCAGTATCTGATGCGTCAACAGCGTATCGAGGAGGTTTTGCGACGTTTCAAGGTGCAGGCCGGCGACGTTTTCTATATTCCTCCGGGTTTGGTGCATAGCATTGGGGGCGGCATACTCTTGCTCGAAATTCAGCAAAGTTCCGATTATACCTATCGCATGTACGACTACAACCGCCTGGACGCTCACGGCAAGCCGCGCGAGTTGCATACCGAACTGGCCGCCGAGGCTTTGGATTATCGTTTTCACAGCGATGTGAAAAAAGCCTATGATTTCGAAAAAGACTATCAAGCCGATTTGGTGGATGGTCGATATTTTCGCTCTGCCTTGCTGCGCTTGCAGGCGGGACAAACTTGTCTGCGCAACAAGAAAGCTGACGATAGTTTTGTGGTATACAATTGTTTGCAAGGAACGCTATCTTTATCTTGTGCTGCGGATGGGTCGGAAAATACGCTTCAAATTTCACAAGGAACCACCGTTTTGATTCCGGCAGCGCTGACCGAATATATTCATTTTCATCCTCATCAAGATGCCTTGTTGATGGAGACAAGTTGTGTTAGCATTTGATTTTTTTTGTGAAAAAAATAAAAAAAGCATACATTTGCCCCGTTTTCGATGAATGAAAAACAAGAAAAACAATTGATGTAAATAGAGAAAAATTATGAAAGAGAGAAAGTTACAACGTAGCATGAAGCCTATCGATGTATGGGCTTTGGCTTTGGGCGCCATTATTGGATGGGGCTGTTTTGTATTACCAGGAAATGCATTTTTGCCTAAGGCCGGTCCGCTTGGATTGCTTTGGGGAATGATTATTGGTGCTGCTTTGATTTTGGTTATCGCCTTCAGTTATGGCTATCTGATTCGCAAGTTCCCTTTGAGCGGTGGTGAGTTTATTTATACCAAGACATTTTTCGGAAAAGGTCACGCCTTTATTTGTGGTTGGGCCATGGTTTTGGCATATTGGAGCCTTGTTCCGCTGAATGCTACTGCTTTGGGTCTGATTTCAAGATATTTATTCCCCGTTTTGCAATTTGGAAAATTGTATGATGTGGCAGGTTGGCCCGTGTACACCGGCGAATTGCTGACAGCTTCGTTCTTTATTGTTTTGGTGGCTGTTATCAATATTTGGGGTATCAAAAAAGCCGCATGGACGCAAACGGCTGTTGCTTTGACTTTGGTGGGCACGGTTGTTTTATTGGCAGCTCTTTGCGTGGCTAAGGGTCCCGATTTTAGCAACCTTCAACCCGGATTCCCCACAGGAGCCAACCAATGGAAAGCCATTTTTGCTATTGTAGCTATGGCGCCTTGGGCATTTATCGGTTTCGACTGTATTCCTCAAGCGGCCGAAGAATACGACTTCAAACCCAAGAAAGCAACATTCCTTTTGGTGTCGGCTGTTATTGTAGCGGCTTTGCTGTATGTTATCGTCAATACCATCACGGCTGTGATGATGCCTTGGGAAGATCTTTTGGCTGCCAAGCATAATTGGCCTACCGGTTATGTAGTGGCCACTTATTTGGGTAAATTTGGTCTTTGGGTATTGGGTATTGCTATGTTCTGCGCTGTATTCTCAGGTATGAACGCCTTCTATATGGCAACTTCCCGTTTGCTCTACGCTATGGCAAAAGAACATGCTTTGCCTTCGTGGTTTGGACATCTCAATAAAAAAGGCACTCCCAACTACGCTATTCTTTTCGTGATGGCCTTGAGTCTTATTGCTCCTTGGTTTGGTCGCGAAGTATTGGGTTGGATTGTGGATATGACTTCCGTAGGCGCAGCCATCGTGTTTGCTTATACCACAGCTTCATCTGCTGTGTTGGCTCATAAAAATCATCAAACATTCCGCGTGGTGACGGCTGTTTTGGGCTGCTTGTTCTCTATTTTCTTTATCGTCTTGTTGGTGGTACCCGGAATGCCCGGATTCCTTGCTTTGCCCAGTTGGATTAGTTTGGGCGCTTGGGTAGTAATGGGCATTGCGTTCTTCTTGGTTATCCGCAAGAAATATTATGGAAAGAAAGATAATTGATTTAGACGAATTTCTCGGTCCGGAACTTAGTCGTAAGATTCCCCGTCTTGTGAAGATTTGGCTTAAGCGAATTCTTCATGTGAATGAACTGAACGAGTTTATCCTCAACACCGATCAGCCACAGGGTATCGGCTTCTTCGATGTTGCCTTGAAAGAATTGGATATCACGTTCAGCATCAGAGGCGGGGAGTATCTCGATCCGCAAGGTCGTTTCGTTTTTGCCGGCAATCACCCGCTGGGCGGTCCGGAAGGCCTTATTATGGGCTCTGTGTTGAAGCGCTATTTCGAGGGAAATTTTCGTGTGCCTGCCAACCAGTTGATGGCGCAGTTTCATCCTATCAAAGAGTTTTTCGTGCCTGTCAGCATCTTTGGCCGACAGTCGCGCGAGGCTGCCAACAACCTGAACCAGATGTTTGCATCCGATTATCAAGTGATGATTTATCCGGCAGGTAAATGTGCCAAGAAAATAAAGGGTCGCATCACGGAAGAACCTTGGAAAAAAGCCTTTATCACACAAGCGCGTCGTTATCAGCGCGATGTCGTTCCGATGCATTTGTCGGGACATAATTCGGAATTCTATTTTTTCCTTTCGAACTTGAGCCGCTTTCTCGGACTGAAATTCAATCTCGGAATGTTGTTCTTGGTGGATGAACTTTTCAAAAAACGTCATCATCATTTTGTCATAACTTTCGGAGAGCCAATCCCTTGGCAAACTTTCGATTCGACTAAAACCGACCAGCAGTGGGCTGATTGGGTAAAACATAAAGTATCCTTGTTGCAAGAAGGAAACAATTGTGAACCAAATATGTAATGATTATGGAGAAAATTATTGATCCTATTCCTGTGGAATTGCTTAAACAGGAACTGAACGAAAAAACATTTCTCAGAAAAACCAGCAAGGCCGGCAACGAAGTCTATGTGGTTAATTATGAAAATGCGCCCAACGTGTTGCGCGAAGTAGGACGTTTGCGTGAAATTACTTTTCGTTCGGTAGGCAGTGGTAGCGGTACCGCTTGTGATATTGATCATTTCGATATAGAAGACAAGGCTTGTTATCAGTTGGTGCTTTGGAATCCCGATGCCGACGAAATTATCGGTGGCTATCGTTTCACCCGTCTTAAAGAAGCTTCTTATCGTGAAGACGGACAACCTTACATCAATTCGGCCAAGCTTTTCAAATTTACGCCTGAATTCTGCGAACGTTATTTTCCGCACGCTTTGGAAATGGCCCGCGCATGGGTGCAACCTAAATATCAGAGCCGTGAAATGGGCTTGAAGAGCTTGTTTGCTTTGGATAATATTTGGGATGGTATCGGTGGTTTGATTGCGCAAGATCCTTCTATCAAGTACTCGATGGGCAAAGTGAGTATGTTTGCCACCAGTCCGCGTCCCAGTTTGGAAGCGATGATTTATTTCCTCGAAAAATTCTGTGGCGACAAGGAAAATCTTATCCAGGGTATTAATCCCGAAGTGGTGAGCGACCAGCGCAAAGCCGAGCTGGACGAAATGTTCAATGCCGATTCTTTGGTGGAAAACTACAAGATTCTCAATACTTATGTAACGAGTTTGAACGACAAGATTCCGCCACTGATTCACCTTTATTTGAATCTTTCTTCTTCGATGAAGACTTTCGGTACGGTGATGGATCCCAATTTCGGCGAAGAATTCGATACCGAAATGATTATCACGGTGGCAGATATTTATCCTGAAAAATACCAGCGATATATTCAAGCCGCTATCGACGATCTTGCAAACAGACAGTAAAACTTGTTCATGAAGAAGTTTCAAGGTATTAAGCTACTGGTTCTCGACTTTGATGGTACGCTGGCCGATACGCTTCAGGTGATACTCGACAGCATGCAATCTACTTTGCGCGTGTTGAATCTGCCTGCTCGCAGCGATGCGCAGTGTAAAGCGATGATTGGTCTTCGTCTTACGGAAATTCCCTTGCATCTGTTTCCCGACATGCCGGGGCTGGGCCCGACCTATGCCGCTACTTATCGCGAAGAATTTGCTAAGTTTAATACGGCCGGTGCGGTGCCTTTGTTTCCGCATGTGATGGAAACGCTGCATGCTTTGGCCGACAGAGGTTATATGTTGAGCATTGCCAGCAGCCGCGCTCACGAAACTTTGGATAAATATTTGCGCGATTTGCACTTGGAAGATATTGTCACTTATGTGGTGGCTGCCGAGGATGTTTCTCATGCCAAGCCCGATCCCGAACCGGTGCTGAAAACTTTGCAATATTTTGCGCTGCAACCCCAGGAAGTTTTGGTGGTGGGCGATACCGATTTCGATATCTTGATGGGCCGAAATGCCGATTGTTATACTTGTGGTGTCACTTACGGCAACGGTAGCCGCGCATCGATGCTTGAAGCTGGCGCCCACGTCTTAATTGACGACTTTTCGCAATTGCTGGATTTGCTGTAATAAGGAAAGACTGCAGCCTTTAGAGGGTGCGTTACATAAGAAATGGGCCGCGTCGAAGACGCGGCCCATTCATCATTATATAGCTTCACATTAGTTCTTGAACGAATGAATCGGGGCAGGGATGCGACCTTTGCGACCAACGAAGCGTGAGCAGTCGAAGCCGTTCACTTGCATGATGGGCGCGTAACCCAAAAGACCACCAAATTCCACGATTTCGCCTACGCCTTTGCCCACTACGGGAATAATACGCACCGCCGTGGTTTTTTGGTTGATCATACCGATGGCAGCTTCGTCGGCAATGATGCCCGAAATGGTGCTGGCAGCCGTGTCTCCGGGAATGGCAATCATGTCGAGACCTACAGAGCAAACACAAGTCATCGCTTCCAGTTTTTCGATGCTGAGCGCGCCACATTCTACGGCATCAATCATGCCTTGGTCTTCGCTCACGGGAATGAAAGCGCCGCTCAAGCCGCCCACATAAGAAGAAGCCATCACACCGCCTTTTTTCACATGGTCGTTAAGAAGGGCCAAAGCGGCAGTTGTGCCGGGAGCGCCGGGATGTTCCAAACCAATTTCTTTCAGGATGTCGGCCACCGAGTCGCCGATGGCGGGCGTAGGAGCCAATGAGAGGTCGATAATGCCAAAAGGAATGCCCAAACGACGCGATGCTTCCTGAGCCACCAACTGACCCACGCGCGTAATCTTGAAAGCTGTTTTCTTGATGGTTTCGCAAAGTGTTTCAAAATCAGCCTCGCGGATTTGTTCCAAGGCATATTTCACCACACCGGGGCCGCTGACACCAACATTGATAATGGCATCGGCTTCGCTTACGCCATGGAATGCACCGGCCATGAAAGGGTTGTCGTCGGGGGCATTGCAAAGCACCACCAATTTGGCGCAACCCAAAGAGTCTTTTTCCTTGGTGGCTTCGGCGGTTTCTTTGATAATTTCGCCCATCAGACGCACGGCATCCATATTGATACCCGTTTTAGTGGAACCCACGTTGATCGAACTACAGATAAATTGTGTACTGGCCAAGGCTTTAGGAATAGAGCGAATCAACAACTCGTCGCTACGGCTCATGCCTTTGGAAACGATGGCCGAATAACCGCCCAAAAAATTGATGCCCACTTTGGCAGCGGCGGCATCTAAGGTTTTGGCAATCTGTACATAATCGTCGGGAGTTTGACAAGCGCTGCCGCCCACCAAAGAAATGGGCGTGATGGAAATACGTTTATTCACGATGGGCACACCGTATTCGCGGGCGATATCGTCGCCGGTCTTCACCAAATCTTTAGCTAAGGTGGTGATTTTTCGGTAGATATTCTCGCAAAGCACGTCCAGACGACTGTCGGCGCAATCGAGCAGATTGATACCCATGGTAATGGTGCGCACGTCCAGATTTTCGTGCTCGATCATTTTGTTGGTCTCGATGACCTCAGAGATATGAATCATGGCCTCAAGGATTTAGATACGATGCATCTTGTTGAAAATATCTTCGCGTTGGCATTTTACCTGAACGCCCAAAGTCTGACCAATCTCGTTCAAATCGCCGGAGATTTCTTCGAAAGCTTGTTCGCAAGCCTGCATATCCACTATCATCATCATGTTGAAATAGTCTTGAACGATGGTTTGCGAGATGTCGAGAATGTTGATGTGCTTGCTTGCCAAATATTGACAAACGCTAGCGATAATACCGATGGTGTCTTTTCCTACAACGGTGATAATAGCTTTATTCATAGTGTTTTAATTAATGTTTCTGACTTTTGCTCCGCTTGGATTTCATCTGCGGAATATCCTATTGCGGCAATGGCGCAAAGATATAAGATTTTTTATCACGCGAGCTTGCTTTTTTAACATTATTCTTCGAAGGAAATGGGCTTTATTTGTGCGCTTCCTTTAGCGAAGTTTTGTGTAACCTTTTTAAATCTATTATCATGTCTGAACTTAAATTTTATGTGTGCAAACACTGCGGTAACATTGTTGTTTACCTGAAACGAAGTGGTGTTAAAGTGATTTGCTGTGGCGAACCTATGACCAAATTAGTGCCCAATGTCCACGACGGCGCCAACGAAAAACATGTGCCTGTCATTCACAAAATTGGCCCCGTTGTTGCGGTGAAAGTGGGCAGCGAACCGCATCCAATGTTGGACGAACATTACATTCAATGGATAGTGCTCGAAACCGACAAAGGCTTCCATCTGAAATATCTTATGCCCGGCCAGCCGCCGCATGCCCGATTTGTGTTGGCCGACGATGAAAAAGTGGTGAATGCGGCCTTTGAGCATTGCAACATCCACAGTTTGTGGTCGTCCAAGTGATGATGCGCCGATGAAAAAGGCGAGGCCGCGCACTCCGTGCGCGGCCTCGCTGCTTCTCAACAAGCCCTTCCATCAATCGATGGTCTTGTCAATATTGAATCGTGTGATTTTTCTTGAGGTGTTCTTTTGGAATTCGCAATCGCGAAGCTTCACATGCTTCACGGCTTTGTACGACGGCATCTTGGCATTCAAGAGTTTAACCTGCGTTTCGAAATATTCCTGCGCGTTGCTGATGCCTTTGTCGGCCAGCAAATCGGCGTCGGGGAAAATTTCGGCCACGATGGTGATTTTGTCTTTCTGCAAACGACTTTCGCCCGCGTACACCACCACTTCGCTTACACCTTCCACTTTTTGCAAATCGGCTTCGATTTCTTCGGGATATACATTTTTTCCGTTGGAAAGGATAATCAGATTCTTCTTGCGACCGGTGATGTAGATCCAGCCTTCTTCGTCCAATTTTCCGTAGTCGCCGGTGTGGAAAAAGCCATCTTTGTCGAATACTTCGGCCGTGGCTTCGGGATTGTTGTAATAACCCAACATCACGTTCGGACCTTTCACGCAGATTTCGCCTTCGCCGTTTTCGTCCGGATTGTCAATCTTGACACGACAAGCCAAAATGGGCGTTCCAACGCTGCCGGCCTTGCGATATTTGTTACGGTTGGCCGAGATAAGCGG
>JAEIGA010016852.1_pt1 | contig 11115 bp, 9 predicted proteins | sample 9270691 | NCBI WGS metagenome assembly JAEIGA01 (sample SAMN17057246, study PRJNA624740) | gut metagenome | biome: biome; isolation source: fecal sample | host: Bos grunniens | place: China: Xizang | collected 2019 | reverse complement strand
CCAACTTGCAAAGTGAATCCTGGATATGATACAGGAACACCACTGACTACATTAGCTTGGTCTAACGTCAAGTTATCTCCGTAGAAATATCTTAAAATTTCTTCATAACTCATACCTTGATCACCTAAATCTTTACTTCCCCATTGAGTCATTTGATCAGGACACTGTGATTTTTGGCCATCGCAATATTGAGCAAGAAGAGGCTGTCTAGCAGTAGGAGGTCTTTTTATAAATGTATTAAAAATTTCATCAACTATTACGCTTATGTTATCGAATATATTTCTATTATGAATATATTTATGGTCATATGCAGTAGATGAAGTTATGGTAAACTCATAACCTTGATTTCTATACCATTCAGTAAAAACTCTGTTTAGAGTGAATGATATTATAGCAATAACATTGGCATATATGGTTTGTTCTGGCCAAGTTGAATAAATTTCGGAAGATGCAACATTTTTAATATAATCTCTGAAAGGTACCCAATAATTTTCAGCACTACTATCAGTAGGTAATCCATCGTGAACTACAATAAATTCAGGTACAACTGGATTATCTAAGACAACAAATCCTGTAGGAGCAGGTAGAGGCTTTAGACTACTTTCAGGAATCTTAGGAGGATAATCACCCCAAAGTGTATGTGCTTGAATATCATAGACAACATCATTTTGTCTATTTTTAGTTTTTTTCTTTCTTGGAGCAGATGTACCCGTACTTGGAGCAGATGTATTCATAGGAACATTTTGTAAAGCTTCTACTACAGGTAAAATTTGAGTTCCTCTTATTTGAACTGTTTCAAATCCTTCTGCAATAACTTCTACAATATATTCACTATAAGGTTTTGTATTTGATGAAGGATCTAAAGAAAATTGTATATCTGGAGCAGATAAAGTTAAACGTCGAACCTGACCAGACTCATCAGTTGTTAAGTTTTGAAACACAGATCCAGTACTTTGTTGATTATCATCCATACCATATATATTTATAGTTGCATTTTGTATGGGAGCATTAGTGGAAGCATTTATAACACTAATAGTTAAGTACCCATCTTGCATATAATCACCCCTTTTATTTATAACTAAGTTGTAAATGTTCTATTCTATTTTATTCTATGAGAAGAAATTTATTTTGTTAAAGGTTTGCAATCTAAATATAATTATTAAAAAAAAAACATAATGGAGATAATAAATTAGACATCTAAATATTAATATATATGCAAGGAAAGGTTATATTAAAATATGAAAATTTACATATTGTTTTTAGCAGTATTGCCAGTTATATGCTTTATGTATTGGATTTATTATAAGGATAAATATGAAAAGGAACCACTATTTAAGCTAGCTAAATATTTTTTGTTGGGGATTTTAGTTAGCATATTAGCAATTTATATAGAAATATATTTTACTAAAGTAAATATTTTTAATGGTATATCTAATAGCATTTACATAGCTTTTTTTGTTGCAGGACTAACAGAGGAGGGATTAAAGGCAGCTATACTTATTCCATTTTTATTAAGAGAAAAAGACTTTAATGAAAAGTTAGATGGTATAATTTATTCCATATTTTTATCTTTGGGATTTGCCACAGTAGAAAATATTATTTACTTAATGAGGGAAAAGTTATATTTATCTTTTAGTCTAGGATTAACTAGAGGATTAATATCAATACCAGCTCATATTATGTTTGCTACTACCATGGGATACTATATTTCAAAATATAAGTTTTCAAAAGACAATGATAAAAATTATAAATACTTATTTCAGGCTATAACAATTCCCATATTACTTCATGGAGTTTTTGATTTTATCTTGATGATAGGATATAGATGGGCTATTATAGTTTTTGTAGTATATTTAATGTTTTTATGCAAATTTAATTTAGATAAATTAGAAAAGTATGCATTATACTCAAAAATAAGATTTTATAAAAGAAAAAATAAAAGTAGAAAGGGAGATAAAATTGACTAATCTACCACAGCAATTTTTAGATGAAATGAAAAATATTCTAGGAGATGAATATGATGATTTCCTAAATAGTTATGATGAACCTAAGACTACAGGTTTAAGACTAAATACAATGAAAATGAATAAAGAAAAACTAATTAATTTGAATTTGTTTAAGTTAGAAAATATTCCTTGGGCAGAAGAAGGATATTACTATGATGAAAAAATAGATAGACCTGGGAAAAATCCTCTTCATGAAAGTGGAGCATATTATTTACAAGAGCCTTCAGCTATGAGTGTAGTTCCTAAATTACAAATAGAAGAAGGAGATAGAGTTTTAGATCTTTGTGCAGCACCAGGAGGAAAGTCTACATATATACTATCGAAATTAAATAATACAGGAATTTTAGTATCAAATGAAATAAACCCTACAAGAATCAAAGCACTTGGTGAAAACTTAGAAAGATTTGGTGCAAAAAACTGTATTATAACAAATACAGATTCAGCTAATTTAAAAAAAGTGTTTACGGGATACTTTGATAAAATAGTTATAGATGCTCCTTGCTCTGGTCAAGGTATGTTTAGAAAGGATCAAGTTGCCATAGATGATTGGAGTTTTAGTAAAGTATTAGAATGTCAATCAATCCAAAGAGAAATAATAAGAGATGGGTTTGAAATGTTAAAAAAAGATGGTGTACTTGTATATTCAACTTGTACATTTGCTAAAGAAGAGAATGAAGAAATTATCAATGACTTTATCAACGAATATGAAGATGCAGAGCTTGTTATGATGGAAAGACTATGGCCTCATAAAGTAAAGGGTGAAGGTCACTTTGTGGCAAAAATTAAAAAAAATAGTGAAGAAGACTGCCATACTAAAAAATTAAAAACTAAGTCTATAGACAAAGAACTAAAAGACTATAAAGATTTTGAAAAGAAATTTTTAAATATAAATATTAAAGGAGATTTCTACTTAAAGGGAGAAAATTTATATCTATTACCAAATGATTGTCCAGATACAAAAAAATTAAAAGTATTAAGAAATGGACTTCACTTAGGAATGCTTAAGAAAAATAGATTTGAGCCATCTCATGCCTTTTCTCATTATCTAACAGTTGAAGATGTGAAGAATGTTGAAAATTTAAGTATAAATGATGAAAGAGCAAAAGAATACTTAAAAGGTAATACTATACAAACTAATAATAGTAGAGGTTGGGTTTTAGTGTGTATAGAAAATATACCTTTAGGTTGGGGAAAAGAGTCAAATGGTGTAATAAAAAATCACTATCCAAAAGGACTTAGAATTAATTATACTTAAACTATTGAAAGTGTAACTAAATAAAATTAATTACATATTATTGAGGAGATGATATTTTGAGTGAAAAAATAAAAAAAGAAATTCTAGAATGGATAAAGGTGTTTGCTTTAGCAATAGTATTTGCTTTTGTTATAACTCAATTTATAAAGCCGACATTAGTTAGAGGGGATTCCATGTATTCTACTTTGGAAGAAGGAGATTACTTAATTATAAATAGAATGGCATATAAATTTAAAGAGCCTCAGCGTGGAGATATAATAGTATTTAAATCTGATTTACAACAAGATGATGGAACTACTAAAGATTTAGTAAAAAGGGTAATCGGTATACCAGGTGATACTGTGAAAATCGAAAATGGTAAGGTATATGTAAACGGTGAAGAATTAGTAGAACCATATTTAGATGAAGATATTACATCAGGAGAAGTTGATACTGTTGTGCCAGAAGACTGTGTTTTTGTATTGGGAGATAATAGGGAAATTAGTTTAGATAGTAGATATGCTGATGTAGGATTTATAAGTGAATCAGATATATTAGGAAAAGTTTTTATAAGATTATATCCTTTTAATAAGATTGGACTACTAGACTAAAATGATTATAAAGGGGTAATGAGTATGAGACAACTAAACTTAACAATAGAAAATGAAGAAAAAGTATTTTTTATAGAAGATAATTCTCAAGGTATTAAGCTAAAGGATATAGCAGAGCATGTGGAAAATAATTACAGTGGATATATAACTCTAGCGTCAATAAATAATAAATTATATGAATTGACAGATATTATAAAAGATGATTCTTGTATTAAATTTATAGATACAAATAGTCCAGATGGAGCAAGAGTATATTCAAGAACATTAAACCTTGTTTTTATTATGGCATGTGAAGCTCTTTATGAGAATTGTAGAGTAAGTATAGAACATTGCTTGTCAAATGGTTTATACTGTGAAGTTTATACAGACAAAATATTATGTGATATAGATACAGAACTTATTAAGTCTAAAATGAAGGAAATAATAAGTGCTAACTACAATATAGAAAAAACTGTGTTAACTAAAAAAGGTGCCATAGACTTTTTTGATAAGCGTGGTTTAAAAAATAAATCAAATTTATTAAATTACAAGGAACATGATGATGTAAAAATATATAAATGCCATAATTATGTGGATCATTTCTATGGACATATGTTACCATCTACAGGATATTTAAAAACATTTGATATTGTAAAATATGAGGGAGGATTTATCTTACTTGGTCCTAGAGAAGAAAATAAGTATCAAGCAAAACAATTTATACCTGAACCTAAGTTGTCAAATATATATTTAGAAATGGAAAAATGGTCTAACCTTATGGGAGTAGATACTGTTTTATCATTAAATAAAATTATAGAAAATAATCATTATGGAGAATTAATTAGGATAGTTGAAGCTTTACAAGAAAAGAAGCTTGGTGAAATTGCAGATAGAATTAAACAAGAAAATAAAAGAATAATACTAATTGCAGCACCATCATCTTCTGGAAAAACAAGTTTTGCACAAAGATTATCTATACATTTAAAGGTTAATAATTTAAAGCCAGTATCAATATCTTTAGATGATTATTTTGTTGATAGAGAAAAAACACCTTTAGATGAATTTGGAAATTATGACTTTGAATCTGTATATGCTATAAATCTAGAAAAATTTAATCAAGATTTGAAAGATTTATTAGATGGTAAAGAAGTGATTATGCCAAAGTTCAATTTTAAAAAAGGTAAGAGTGAAGAAGGTAAAAAGTTAAAGATAGAAAAAAATCAACCTATAATATTAGAAGGTATTCATGGTCTAAATCCCATTTTAACATCTTCAATACCAGATAAAGACAAGTTTAAAATTTATCTTAGTGTTTTAACTCAAATAAATTTAGATGACCATAATATAATACCAACTACAGATTTAAGACTTATAAGAAGAATAGTTAGAGATAATCAATTTAGAGGTCATGATGCTGTAAGAACTATATTAAATTGGCCATCTGTTAGAAGAGGAGAAAAACAAAATATTTTTCCTTACCAAGAACAAGCAGATGTGATTTTTAATTCATCTTGTGTCTATGAATTGGCAGTTTTAAAAGCTTATGTGAAGCCTTTATTAGAGGCTATAAGTGTCGATAATGAAGCTTATAGTGAAGCAAATAGACTATTAAAGTTTCTTCAATATTTTGTTGAACTTAAAGATACATCGGACTTACCTCCAACATCAATTATTAGAGAATTTATTGGAGGAAGTAAAATAGTAGATTAAAAACGGACCTTAGGGTTCGTTTTTTTATTATAAAATATAAAAAATTAGTAAATGATAAATTAATTTAGCATTAAAACTTATAAACAGTAAAATAAAAGAATAATTTTGTAAAAAAAGGGAAAAAATAAAACTAATTATGTAGAAATTTTTGACAATTATATGTAGTTAATATATAATGGGATTATATTAAATAAAAATATTTTAGGGGTGGAATATATGAAAGATGTACTAGTGTTGAGAGATTTAGATTGTATAAAAGCAATTGCTCATCCTCGTAGGGTAGATATACTGAAAACGTTTGACAGAGAACCTTTATCTGCTAAACAATTATCAGAGATACTAGATGAGCCACATGCAAAAATTAACTATCATATCAAGACATTATATAATGTGGGGATTTTAAATTTAGTAGAAGAAAAGATAAAATCAGGGATTGTAGAAAAATACTACTATCCAACTGCTAATAATATTGTAATTAGTAGAAAAATAATTGATTATACTCTAGAACAAGAAGTAGCTCAAGACTATGTATCTATATCTGATTTTGAAGATACAATAGAATCATTCTATGATGCAGCAGAAGCGGGAGTTTTAAATGGGGATAGTATTTTAGAATGTGGTAATCTTCTTTTAACTGATGATGAAATCGGTGAGTTAAGAAGTACATTACAAGGAAAAGTTGAAGAAATATTAGCTAAGAGAGATAATAGTGAAAGAGAAAATGAAAAGAAACATGATATAGTTATGTTTGCAATACCTTCACAAGAGAATAAATAATATATAAAAAAGTATCAACAATAAGTTGATACTTTTTTATATATTATGAAATTATAATTCAATAACTAGATGAATTTCTAGTTATAAATAGCCAAATAAATGAAAATAATATAGTATCTATGATAGATATTAATTATTTGGAGGGTATAAATTTGAGAAACTTAGGAAAAACAAATATGAAAATACAAAGGTTTGGATTCGGAGGAATTCCTATACAAAGAATAACTCAAGAGGAAACTAATAAAGTTGTAGATGAGTTAATAAATCAAGGAATAAACTTCATAGACACTGCAAGGGGATATACTGTAAGTGAAGAATATATAGGAAATGCTTTGGAAGGAAGAAGAGAAAACTTCTATATAGCAACAAAAAGTATGTCTAGAGGTTATGATGAAATGAAAAGGGATGTAGATATAAGTTTAAAAAATTTAAAAACAGACTACATAGACTTATATCAGATACACAATCTTAAATATGAAGAATATAATTTGATATTTGATGATGATAAGGCGTATAAAGCATTACTTGAAGCTAAGAGTGAGGGAAAAATAAAAAATATTGGTATAACAAGCCATAGTTTAGAGACGATAGAAAAAGCAGTTGAAGATGGAAAGTTTGATACAATACAATTCCCATATAATATTGTTGAAGATCAAGGTGATAAAGTTTTTCAAAAAGCACATAAAAAAGGAATAGGAAGTATAGTAATGAAACCTTTAGCAGGGGGAGCTATAGATGATGGTCATTTAGCCCTAAAATATATATTATCTAAAGACTATATTGATGTAGCTATACCAGGAATGAATACTGTTGAAGAGGTTAAAGAAAATGCATCAGTTATAGAGGATACTATGTTAAATGATGAAGATTATAAAAAGATAGAAAAGATAAGAAAAGAATTAAGTAGTAATTTTTGTAGAAGGTGCGAGTACTGTATGCCATGTCCAGTAAATATTAATATTCCACAAAACTTTTTATTGGAAGGATACTACACAAGATATAATTTGAGAGACTGGGCAATGGAAAGGTATGAATTACTGGCTGATAGCAAAGCGAGCAAATGTATTGAATGTGGAAAATGTGAAGAAAAATGTCCATATAATTTACCTATAAGAAGTATGTTAAAAAATGTTTGTGATAAACTAGAAAAATAAATGGAAAAGCAGCAAATACATATTATATGTTTTTGCTGCTTTTTATTAAAATATGTTTAAATCTAAATCTTTAGATAATGTATTTAGTATAGCTAATCCACCTATACTATTTCCCTTTTTATCTAAAGCTGGTCCAAATATACCTATACCCATTCTCTTAGGAACAGAGGCCATAATACCTCCACCAACACCAGATTTTGCAGGTATTCCTACTCTAAGGGCGAACTCTCCAGATGCATCATACATTCCACAAGTAACCATGAAAGTTTTAACCATTCTAGATATATCTCGGTCAATTACACGTTCTCCAGTTTCTATATCTACCCCATAATTGGCAAATAGCATACCTATTCTTGCTAAGTCCATACAGTCAACTTCAATAGAACATTGTTTGAAATATAAATCTAGGACTTCCTCAACATCTCCTTCTATAAAACCATCATTTTTTAATAAATAGCCCATGGCTCTATTTCTATCACCTGTTAATTTTTCGGACATATAAACAGACTCATTTATTTGAAGATTGTCATTCTTAGCTAACTTTCTAAAGAATGAAAGCATTCTTTCTTCTTTTTCTTTTAAATCTTTACCTTTTATTAGTGCAGTAGTAGCTATTGCTCCAGCATTTATCATAGGGTTACAAGGTTTTTTAGTATCATTAGTTTCTAGTTTCATTATAGAGTTGAATGGGTCACCACTTGGCTCCATACCAACTTTTGAGAAAACATAATCTAAATCATTATCCATAAGCACCATTGCTAATACTATAGTTTTAGATATACTTTGTATAGTAAATTTTTTATTATAATCACCAGCACAGTATATGTTGTTATCTTTATCAATTATACATATACCTAAGTCATTTTTATGTGCTTTTTGTAATTCGGGAATATAAGTTGCAACTTGTCCATTATTTGTACGTTCTTTATTAGATAAAATTATATTAGTCAGTAGAGTTTCCATATGATAGTCCTCCTAACATTTATTAATATTAAAATTTTTAGAATTTATATATTTTATAATAAAATAAGTTATTCAGTTGGAAAATGTTATTATTTAGAAATAATATCATACTTAACATTATACTTAGAAATTGGATAAAGTTCAATTTCTACTCTAGGATTTTCTTTATCAATGAAATCAAATAATAATACAGGTTTTAACTGTTTATCATTTTTTATTATCCCACTTTTTTCAATTCCATCACAAATACTTTTAGGGTAGTTGTGTAAGTCACCCATTCTCTTATTGGGGAAGTATAATTTCATAACTGTAATTAAGTCTTCTTCTATAACTTCACCATGATATTGAGTATTTATGTAGCCTGCAATCATATTTTCGTAGGCAACATACTTAGAATATTTACCTGTTGAAGGCATCCAAGCTTGACCATGAACATTATGCAGTTTAAAATTAGATTTACTAATAGGTCTACCGGGTATTGTTAGTTTAATCAAATTATCACTTCCTTATCATTAGTTTATTATAAAGCCAATAAAGGTTTTAAGAAAGGATATTTTTATGAATAAAGAGGAAATACTTTCAATTTTTAATAAGAATGAATTAAATACAGTTGGTATTGCACCAGTAGGTCCATACAATGAATTAAAAAATATACTAGAAGAAAGAATATTAGAAAATTGCATAACTGGAATGGAAGAACCAGATATTGAAAAAAGAATTAACCCAAAATTAATAATGAATAATGCTAAATCTATTATAGTATGTGTATTTCCATATTATATAAAAGAAAAATTAGATTCTAATATATCAAGGTATTGCTATGGGCAAGACTATCATCTAGTTATAAAAGAAAAATTAAATAAGATATGTGAAGAAATAAAAGATATAGATAATAATTTTGAATATGAAGTTTTTGCGGATAATGGACCATTAGTAGATAGATATTTGGCATATTTAGCTGGTTTAGGATACTATGGAATTAACAATAATCTTATAACAGATAAATATGGTTCATACTTTTTTATAGGATATATAGTGACTAATTATGACTTAAAACCAGATAAGCCTATAGATAAAAAATGTATGATGTGCAATAAATGTGTAAAATATTGTCCGGGAAATGCTTTAGAGGGAAATTATAAAATTAACCCTAAAAAGTGTGTATCTTATATAACTCAGAAAAAAGAAGAGTTAACAAATGAAGAAAAAAATAAAATGAAAAATAATGGCTCTATATTTGGATGTGACGTATGTCAAGTAGTATGCCCTCATAATAAGAATATAGAAGAAACTCATATTAAAGAATTTACAACAAATTTAATAACAATATTAAGTTCAGAAGAGATAAATAGCATTTCTAATAAAGAATTTAAGAGACGATATAAAGATAGAGCATTTAGTTGGAGAGGTAGAAATATAATAAAAAGAAATATTGATGTGATTAATGAAAAGTCTATGGATTAACAAAGCCATAGACTTTTATTTTGAGTAACTCAGTTTATTGATGTTAATTTTATAAATTATTAAGTCAAATTAAAGAAACATAATACATATAATTTATTAAGTTTTATAATAAGGTGTTAAAATCTTAGTTTATATAATGTGAGAAGAGAGGGGATTAGTATGCAAAAGTTCAATAATACATCAGAATTAGAACCTTTAAGTGATTTTTTAGGTCAAGAACGAGCTGTTACTGCTATGGAATTAGGCTTAAAAATAGATAATCCAGCTTACAACATATATGTAGCAGGTGATCCTGGTACAGGCAAAAGTACTTATACTATGAAAGCTTTAAAAAAACATGCTGAAGGCAAAAATAATCATAAAGATTGGTGTTATGTATATAATTTTGAAAATCCAAGAGAACCAATAGTCATAAGTTTAGATAGGGGTAAGGGTAAGATATTCAAAGATGATATTGAAAAAATGATAGATAAGCTATTTGAAGAGATAAAAGAGGCATTTGATAGTGAAGAATATGAAATTAATAAAAACTCGCTATTAGAAGAGTATGAAATGCAAAAAGAAGATTTAATAAAAAAGATAAAGGTTTATGGGGAAGAAAAAGGGTTTAAGTTAAAAAGCAGTAAAGTTGGAATGGTATTTGTTCCTCTAAATGAAAATTACGAAGATGAAGTTTCTTCTGAAGAGTTTTTCAAGATAAAAAAAGAATTAGAAAATATGGCTATAAAGGTTGTTTATCAAATAAGAGAAATAGAAGAAAATATAAAAACTATAATTATTCAAATAGAAGATGAAGTAGGAAAGTTAGTTGTGGATCCTCATATAGAAGAATTAAAAGAAAAATATAAGGATAATGAAAAAATAGTAAACTATATTGATAAAATAAGAGAAGATATATTGAAGAATCTAGATTTTTTTTATTTAGATGATGACGAGCTTAGAGAATATTGCAATAAGGATATTTTTTTAAAATATTTTGTTAACTTATTTGTGGACAATAGTGATACAGAAAATGCACCTATAATAGTAGAAACAAATCCTAGCCCATCTAATTTATTTGGAAAAGTTGAGTATGATTATAATAGTGGAAATATAAAGACTGATTTTACAAAAATATTCTCAGGTTCATTGCAAAAGGCAAATGGAGGATATTTGGTTCTATATGCACAACAACTTTTTTCATATCCACTATCATGGGAATTGCTAAAAAGAGCTAT
>JAEIGA010016851.1_pt1 | contig 11115 bp, 9 predicted proteins | sample 9270691 | NCBI WGS metagenome assembly JAEIGA01 (sample SAMN17057246, study PRJNA624740) | gut metagenome | biome: biome; isolation source: fecal sample | host: Bos grunniens | place: China: Xizang | collected 2019 | reverse complement strand
TTTATACATGAAACTAATGATTTATGAAGACAGCTGCATCGGGTGCGGCCAATGCAAATCCGTATGTATCAGAGACAACATTGAAATCGATGAAGTGGCTTATGAGACAGGAAGCAACTGTTTTGAATGCGGGCATTGTATGGCAATCTGTCCGACAGGCGCAATAACCCTTAAAATCTTTAAAGGCCATGAAGACAGAATCGTTGAATACTCCTCAAAGGACATGCCCTTAAACTATTATGACCTTTTAAACTTTTTAAAGCGAAGGCGTTCCATACGCTGGTTTAAAAATAAAAAGATAGACAAGTTTACTTTTGACAGAATATTTGAAGGGGCATACTACTCCCCGACAGCCCAAAACGAACAGGATGTGGAGTTTGTAGTTCTGGATAAGAGACTTAATGACTTCATGAAACACGTCTATGACATAATCAAGATTGAAGAGGAAGAGTTTTTCAGGATAAAGCAGCTGGGAGACTACCTTAAAGACCCATCCACAAGAAAATACCATCCCCTATTATGGCAGGGCCAGCAGTTGATTCTGACATTTTCAACCGACAAAACAAGCGCAGTCATCGCAAATACCCGTATGGAACTTTTGGCATATTCATTGGGGCTTGGCGGATTCTATTCTCTGTTTATTTTAAAAGCGGATGAAATAGACCATGACAGGCTAATGGAATTTTTCCCGCGAATAGATAAGAAAAAGCACATGTATTCCTCTTTCATAATCGGATATCCTAAAAAGACCTTCAAAAGAACAATACCCCATAATGAAATTAAAGTCAAGTATATGTAGCTTTTAAAACAATCATAAAAAAATAGACGGATTCCCTATTTCTAGAGAATCATTAATGAAAACTTCAAAATCCTAAAAGTGCCAATGAATATATTAAAACATCAGTGAAGATATGAGTCATATATGAAACAAAAATGTTTTTAGTTTTAATGTATCCGATAAACTCAAATATTGATCCGAAACCTTGAATGAAAATTGCAAATATCAGTATTTTCAAGCTAATGAATCCATGTGCAGTTGCAAAAAAGATCATGGTTACAATCATGGACACTATTACGGATAATTTACGATTGTCAGTGTATTTGAAAAGCAATCGTAAAAAGAACATGAATGGGATGAATTTAATAAGTTCCTCAGTCATTAATGCAAATATTAAATTAACGAAAGTCATGACTGTTATAGCATCTGACCCGTTGTTTGCGCTTACTATTCCAAACTGTTTCAATATAAATTCCATTACAAATACATATATAAAATATCCTATACAAAGAGCGGCAGCTAGAATAACATCATTGCGGGAAGGTTTTTGAAATATTGCCTTATAATCCCATTTCAAAAAGTATAAAATCGGAACAATAACAACAATACAAGAAATAACTGACAGATGAAACTTGCTACTTATTGAAAGAACCAATCCCAAAAACATTGCAATGAGTAAAACAACCCATCCCCACTTCGGAAAATGGGGATTCTTCTTATAAAACGGAAAATCCAAATCCTTATTTTCAAAATTAAACCAATCAATGTTTGACATGGTAATTATATTTGACTGAACCGATATTAAACTTTTTGTGAAAAGATTCAACAAAATTTATAATAAACACGATTTTTATGAAATATCTGAATGGAATTAATGCATTTCACAAAAATAGGTATGTTTTTATATTCCCTTAAATAGAATCTTAATTATACTTGAATATATTTTAACAAATCAAGCATTGTTGTACACCCATTCAAAGTATGCGAAAAGAGACTTTCATGGTTTAAAACGAATGTTTGGTAAAATTCAATTAGGAGGGATTTTATTCCGGAGGAGGATTTCTCAAAACGTATGCATAAACAAGAGATAGATAACAAGCGCATGCGCAGACAACGCAGATTTAAGGAGTATAGATATAGGCGAAGAGCGGATAGGGCGATTAAAAGGAGACCTCCGTGGAGAGAGTATAACCTAACATTTGTCGTGCTGATTTTGGTCATTATTTCCATGTCCATCGGGGTTATAGAGATTCAAATAACTGATACCATCAGTTTTTTACTATTGCCTTTAATCTATTCATTAGTTATGGGATTAGGTCTTTATTTGGCAAAACCCTTTAAATACATAGATGATGAGCAGGCTAAAGTGGCTGAAGGGGTTATGGTTTTACTTATTGGTGTTTTAATTTGTAAACTAGCTATTTCAAGTGGCCAATCCATTAATATCATTTTTCAGGTAGGTCCAGCTTTGGTTTTACAGCTGCTTGGTGATTTAGGTACTCTTATAGCTTTGCCTGTTGCATTGCTTTTAGGTTTCAGAAGAGAAGTTATCGGTATGGCGAGTTCCATTTGTCGTGAACCTAACCTGGGAGTTATTATTGACAAATATGGTTTCAAGTCTCCTGAGGCACGTGGAGTTTTAGCTATTTTTGTCATAGGATCCATTATAGGTACTCCATATATCAGTTTCCTATCAAGCATGTGCGTTTCACTCCTACCTCTGCATCCGTATGCCTTTGCGATGGCATCAGGTATAGGAAGTGCAAGTATGAATGCTGCGGCTTTAGTTCCGTTAGTGCATATGCACCCGACTATGGCCACCCAACTGGAAGCTTTTGCGGGATGCAGTAATATCCTTTCATTCTGTTTGGGCATTTACATGTGTATGTTCGTTTCATTGCCTATTGCAGAAAGATTGTATAAATGGCTATCCCCTATTTTAGGCAAAGGTAATGCGCAGATTGAAGATGATGGCTATGTTCCTGATGAAGTAGACGAGGAAGATGATTCTTCAGATGAATTAAGCTTAGGTAAACTTGAAAGATGGACCGGATTGCTCCTTGGATTTTCAGTCATTGTAGCTGTTGGAAATGTCATAGGTTATCACACTTCCTTTGTTGATTCATTTATTGCAATGATAATCATTTCATTAATTACCATTGCGGGTATGGCTCTTGAAAGGATTTCACCTGTCCATATCCCATCAATTGTTTTTATCAGCCTAATTGGTTTGTTTGTGGCTATTCCTGGTGTTCCAACTGCTGATTTTGTGGCTAAGTATGTCTCCCAAGTTGAGCTGACTACAATCTGTACCGCATTCCTCGGTTATGTTGGTATCGCTATCGGTAAGGACTGGGAAGAGTTTAAAAGAATCGGTTGGAAAGGAGTCATCGTTGCTTTAATCGTGATTAGCGGAACTTACCTCGGCTCTGCAACCATTGCAAATATAACTCTATTCCTGACAGGTATGATTTAATTAACCTGTCCAATTTTTCTTTTTTTTAAAATTTTGAATGAAATGATGGCTAATCGAAAAAATCAGAATTCCTCACCAACATCACATGGCTTTACCCAATCGTCACCGTCTACAAGAGTTTCAATCGCATCTACAATACAATGCGGATTCCATCCGACTACCGCATCGGATATCTCTTCCAATTCTTTTAAAATATATTCCATGCCAAAAAAACGAATTAAAAGTATTGGTACATTGAATTCCTTGGATTTACTTATCAATTCTTCAAACAGCTCCTGATTGGTATGATACAGTCCGAATAATAATACAGTTACATCAATCTCATTAAATAGCTCTTCGGTCAAATCATTTTCCAGCGTATTGTATTCCTTATATAAAAAATCTCTTTGACTGTCAATTCTTTCCTTGTAAAAACCATATTGGTCATCAGGATCATTTCCCTTGGTTATAAGCAGATTATAAACCCTCTTTTCATAATTTTCATCAGACATGAAATCACTCCATAATTTAATCAACGAAAAGCCTGAAACTTATCCTCCATAGATAATCTGGACTAATTTTATCTCATCACCGTCATTTATTACGCTTTCTTCAAGAGTCAGTTCTCCGTTTTGTTTTGCGACGATAGTCTGAGCGGATAATTCCAACTCATTTAACAAATCTTTTATAGTATAATTTTCATTTTTCAATTCTCTATTTTCATCAATGTCCTTAAATTTTAAATTAAAACTCATAATATCACTTAAAATACTTAAATCAATGATTTTTGCTACATCATTATCTGCTGTAGCCATTCAATATTGGCTCTCTTCAAGATTTTAGATTCGATACCACAAAAATTAACAATTGTTATATTGATTTGGAACAATATAAATCTTTCCACAAAAACATGCAAAAATTTTTAGAAAGATAATGGAAAATCAGAACTTTTTCAAAATCAATATAAATGGCCAGAAATAAACTATCATTAAAGAGGTAGTTATTATGCAAAGCAAAATATCACAAGGACTGGAGATGAAATTTCCACCAATCGTATTGTTAAAAAGCGACACTAAACCGGAAGATGCAATAAGCCCTAAAGAAGGTAAAGGCGGATGTGTAGTGAGTTTCATTGCACAAACAATTGCAAAAAGAAAGACAACCTGCTTTGGCCGTGAAAACATTACCTGTGGAGGGATATCTTCAGGCTTTGGCTGGGGAACAGGTCTGGCCGATGAAGATGCGATAAACTTCCAGGCATCATTTCTCTCATTAGGCGTTGATTCGGCTCCAGACAAGGATGAATACCTGAAAAGGTTAGAGAATCTGGCCAAGCCAACACGTGAAATGTTTAGACATGGAGAGAGAATCTACTGTGACTTTGAAACTGCAAAGACAAATATCAAAAACAGACCAATATACGACAGCGAGGATTATGTGATCTTTAAAGGCATTGAGAACTTGGAAGATGGAGAAATACCTAAATCCGTAATTTTTACTGTTAATCCTATTGAGTTAACAGCGATAATACAAATAAATTCCTCATTCAGAACCAAGGATTCCTATATCCTAACTCCTCAGGCATCAGCTTGTCAGGCCATTGGTAACTTTGTATTCGAGCAAGGTGAAAGCGATGATCCAAAACCGATTTTAGGTCCGATTGACTTTGCAGGAAGAAGCAAAATGAAACATTTCATTCCAAATGATTATCTGACATTGTCAATGCCTTGGGAATTATTCCTAAAATTAGAAGAGGTTAGCGAAAACAGCGTTCTTCAGACAGATTTCATAAAAAAGTTCAGTGATTCCTAACTTCACTTCAAAAACTGAAAAATATAATCCCCGGTTGGAAGAGTTCCAACTGGATTTTTCCTATTTATTTTTACAAATCATTAAATTTACCCAATCTTCATGATGCTTATCGTTTTTAAAGTATTTTTCAAGGATTTCCTGCCTATTCCTGATAATTTTCTCGTACTTTTCAGGGTCCTCTTCATTGAATTTATTGTGGATTTCCAATATTAGGCGATTCAGGTAGTCATTCAGATTTTCCTTTTCCTCTCCATTTAACTTATCAAAAATGTCGATGTCATCAGGAGGTTTGAATTCTAGGTTTCTGCCCTCTTCAGTCAGCTCGATAAGTAAAATCCGTTTGTCCTTTTGTGATGGAACCTTTTTAATGAAGTTTTTCTGTTCCAATTTGTTCAGGGTTTCATTGAGAGATGTGACGCTGATATTGAGTATTTCAGATAATTCCTTAGTGGACAATTTGTCTTTTCGCTTCAAAAAGGCAATCAATCTGCCCTGACCCTTTGTAATACTCCTCATTTCAGGATTCTGCTTTTTGTTTCTTTGGTCCAAAATTTCATTTATCATGGAGAACTTGTAGAACAATAAGTGATTGTCTACCTGCTCAATATCGTCAGTTTTCATGATATTCTCCCTTTTTGGGCATTCAATGTATTGTAGTAATAACCTTTTTGCTCCAGCAATTCCTCATGGGTGCCCTGCTCAATGATTCGTCCATCGTCGATTACGAGAATCCTATCCGCATCCCTGACTGTGGAAAGCCTGTGGGCTATGATGAAGCTGGTCCTGTTTTTCATTAGCCTGTCCATTGCCTTTTGAATCAGCTTTTCGGTTCTTGTATCAACTGATGAAGTCGCCTCATCAAGAATCAGTATCTGCTTATTTGAGAGGATTGTTCTTGCAATTGTTAAAAGCTGCTTTTGACCATGGGAAATGTTGTCTACATCTTCGTTCAGCATCATCTCGTATCCGTCAGGGTTTTGCATTATAAAATTATCCGCATGCGCTTCCTTTGAAGCAAAAAGGACTTCCTCTTTGGTGGCATCCAGTTTTCCATAACGGATATTGTTAAAGATTGTGTCATTGAACAGCCATGAATCCTGAAGCACCATTCCTACAAGAGATCTGATGCTGTGCTTGTCGTATCTGTTAATGTTTACTCCGTCGATTTTTATTTCACCGCCATTGAGGTCATAGAATCTCATGAGCAGTTTTACAATGGTTGTCTTTCCAGCTCCGGTTTCTCCTACAATAGCTATCTTTTCTCCCTTCTTGACATTAAATGACAGATCCTTAATCACCAATTCATCTTCACTGTAGCCGAAGCTAACATTTTCAAAGGTAATGCCTTCATTGATTTCATTAATCTGCTCTTCACAAGGGTTTTTTTCAGATTCTATCTCCAGGAAGTGGAATATTCTCTCACTTGCAGCCATTGCGGTCTGTATCATATTCATGATTCTGGTAATCTGTTCGATTGGGGTTGTGAAGTTTTTGGAGTATTGGATGAATGCCAAAATATCCCCAACGTTTATTGCCCTTTGAAGCACAAGAACAGCTCCAAGAACGGATATTACTACATACTGCAAATTGGATATGAAATGTACCAGCGGAGCGGAAAGGCTTGAGAAGAACTTGGATTTCCATTCCTGTTCATACCAGTTTTCATTTTCCTCTTCAAAAATGTTCATGGACTCCACTTCCTGGTTGAATGAACGGATGATTTCATGGCCTGTAAATGACTCCTCAATCTGTCCATTTAACCTGCCCCTGTATTCCAATTGTTTAAGGTAATAATCCTGTGAGAATTTAGTGACTTTGATTATAATGAAAAATGAAATTGGAACCAGTACAATTGTAGCGAGTGTCAGCCACAGGTTGATGTAGAGCATCATTAGTGTAACGCCCACTATTGTAATGACACCTGTCAGGAATTGGTTGAATGTTTGAACGATACCTGATTGCAATGAATCCACATCGTTTGTAATTCTTGAGAGAATGTCTCCCCTTGTATTTTTATCCAGATCGCCCATTGACAGATGAGTGATTTTTTCAATGAGTTTCTTTCTTAGGTTATAGCTCATGTCTGTTGTTATGTCAAGCAGGAGATAGCTTTGAAGATACGAGAATATAGCACTTATAACATATAAAATAACGACTATAACAAGCAGATTGATTATATATTCAAAATTCATGTTTCCGGAGTTTATTCCGTCAAATATTGCAGTGGTGATTAATCCAATTAGAAGCGGACTTACTACTGAAAATACTGTTGATGCGATTCCGCAGATAACGGTCAAGCTTATCTTTAATTTATATTCTTTCAGCAGAATGATTATATTTTTAATGGATTGTCTGGTGTCCGCAGGTTTTTCAGGAGGTGCTCTTCTTGGTTTTCTTGCCATATTATTTACCTCCCGCATTCTTTTTGATATAGCTTGTATCTATAACGAAACTGGATGATTCACCGTCATCATACAGCAGCTCTTTGGACTGTTCAATTTGAGAGGATACTATTTCCCTATAGATAAGGCAATTTTCATTCAGGTAGTCATGACTGCCTTTGTCGATGATTTCTCCCTCGTCAAGTACAATTATTTCATCAGCATCCATAATTGTTGAAATCCTCTGTGAGATAATGAGCATTGAAGAGTTTTCCTTTAGGCTTTTAATGTTTTCCTTCACTTTCGCTTCAGTATTCATGTCAAGCGCTGAAAAACAGTCATCAAAGAGATAAAAGTCACGTTTTGCTATTATTGACCTTGCCAGCTGAAGGCGTTGCTTCTGTCCTCCTGAAAAATTAGATGCTCCCTGGAGAACTTCATCATCCAAGCTTTCAATGAAGTCCACTTCAGCCATTTCCAAGGCCTTTTGAATCTCCTCATCGCTTGCATCCTCCTTGCCTATCAGCATATTTGACCTTATTGTTCCTTCGAAAAGAATTGCCTTTTGAGGGGCATAGGAGATTCTCTCCCTAAGGGTGGTCAATTTGTAGTCCTTGATGTTTCTGCCGTCGATTAAGATCTCACCATCACTTACATCCTGAAGACGGGGGATTAAATTGAGAATTGTTGATTTGCCGCTTCCGGTTCCTCCGATTATAGCTGTGGTCTTGCCTTTTTCCAATTTGAAGTTGATATCTTTCAGTATCTCCTTCTCGCTTCCAGGATAGATGTATGTAACATCCCTAAATTCGATAGTGGGATTATCACCCATCTTGTCTATTGGCCCATCGGTGATTGATATTTCCATGTTCAACACTTCAGCGACCCGTCTTCCGGATACCAAAATTCTTGGAATCATTACCAGGAATCCGCCCATCATCAGAAATGCCATGACGATTTGTGTAGCGTATTGGATGAATGCTATAATTGTTCCGGTTAATATCTCTCCTCTGATTGCATCATATGCTCCGAAATACAAAATAAGAACTATCATTAAATTCAAAAGTAAAGTCATTGCAGGCAGCAGGGTCAAAAGAATTCTGAAAACCTTTAGGTTTACTGATTTGAACTCTTCGTTGGTTTGCTCAAACCTTTCCTCTTCATATTCCTGCCTTACAAATGCCTTAATGACCGGTATGCCTATTAATATTTCCCTTGATGTCTGATTGATCTTATCAGTCAACTTCTGAATCTGGTCAAAGAAAGGAACAACAGTTAGGAATATCGCGACGAAAGGAATGATTACAGCTAGAAATGTCACTGCAATAATCCATAAAAGATTGGTTTCAAGCTCCATCGCTTTGATTATGCTTCCTATACCCAATATCGGTGAAAACAGTATTGTTGTGAAAAATAGACCCAAAAAGATTTGTATCTGATATACATCATTGGTATTACGGGTAATGAGGGATGCCCTTGATATCTTATTCAATTCGAAATTTGAAAACTTCAAAATCTTGTCATAGCTTATTTTTCTTAGGTCCCTTCCGTATGCGGCCGATACCCTGCTTGCAAAGTATGAAAGGCCAATTGTGGCCAGAACCCCTATCAGGACCATAATCATCATCATGGTTCCTACGCTTATTATGTAGTCGAAATCCGTGTTTTTTATACCGACGTCTACAATTTCTGCTGTGTATGACGGTAGAGTCAGGTTACAGTAAACATCAATCAACAGGAATGCAACAATAAGTAAAAGGGGAATTATGCTCTTTTTTAACGGTTTAAGCAATTTTCCTATAGTCTTCAGCGTTTTAGTTAAATTCATGATTTTTCCTGCTTTTAATTGTCTGAAATGCAAACTTTCAAAAGTTTTAATGGAATAATTTCCTAAAGGTACCTTTAGATTTTATTATATATAATTATTTTTGCCGATTGGATTAAAACCAAATCAAAAAGAGAATGTTATTTAAAAAAAAAAGAAATGAAATAAGGTTAAAAATAACCTTATTGTAATACAAATCCACCGTTAGGGGAAATGACTTGTCCAGTTAAGTAGTCTGCAGTTAAGATGTATTCTAAAGCACCAGCGATTTCTTCCACTTCACCGATGTGTCCGAGAGGGATTGTTGCAGCAAGTGCGTTTAATTCATCTTGGTTAACTCCACGTAACATGTCAGTCATGATCATACCAGGTGCAATTGAATTTACTCTTACTTTTCTAGGTGCGAATTCTAAAGCAAGTGCACGGCATAATCCGATTACACCAGTTTTAGCAGCACAGTAGTCAGCTTGGTTGATTACACCAGTTAATCCACCTACAGATGCAGTACATACGATTGCGGTGTCACGGTCTACCATGTAAGGGAGAGCTAAGTGGCACATGTGCATCATACTTACGAGGTTGGTGTTGATTACAGCTTCATATTGTTCAGGTTGCAAGTCAATGAAGTTGGAGTTGTTGGTAATACCTGCATTGTTTACTAATGCGTCGATTTGATCTCCGAATGCTTCAACAGCAGCTTCAACTAATTTTTTACAGTCTTCAAATTTACTTACATCAGCTTGTACAGCAATAGCATCTACACCGTATTCGGATTTAATTTCTTCGATTAAATCTTCGGTTATTTGCTTGGATGAGTCGCTTCTGTAGTTGATTGCTACATTGTAGCCAAGTTCACCAAGTTTTAAAGCCATAGCTTTACCGATTCCTCTTGATCCACCAGTAATTATTGCGTTTTTTGCCATTTTTTCACCAAATATATTTGTAATTTTATCTATGTAATTTGGAGTTCTTATATTTATTGAATTTTATTTAGAAATATACGATTAATGATAAAATTAAATAAATAATATTCAGTTAAAAGAATAAATTTTTAATTGTTATTCAATGGGTAAAGTTTTTTATACTTCATTAAACAGCATCAAATCGCATCATAACTTTTCCAAACAGATATCCCAAATCTCTTTTGATTTGTCATCCAAAGTCTTAATTGAACTGGCTTTTTTGAAAAATAAATCTGCCTTATCGTATTTTTCCCAATAATAATATGTCATAGCTTTTCCTTTCAAGGCATCAAATGAGTTTTTATCAATTTCCAAAACAGAATCAAACAGGACAATTGCTTTTTCATATTCCATTTTAAATATGTATGCAAATCCAATATACATTCTGGCGTTAATACTTTTCTCATTTAAGGCCAAGGATTTGGTAAGCTCTTCAATCGCATCATCATATTTATCCAGATTAATTAGCGCAATTCCCTTAATGTAATATGCTTCCCAATTCATATAGTTTACTTCAATAGCCTTATCGCAAAGCTCTACGATTCTGACATTTGACCTATAGTCATCTGTCTTTAGTTTTCTTTTTGCTTTTCTTACATAATCCTGATCCCTGTTTAGGGCAAATTTCATATTATTTGAGTAATCCCTAACAAAATCCGGCAATTCCAGACTGTCAATGACATTATCCTTAATTTTTGATGCATCATCCACTGCATCATAGACCATATTGATTGAATCCTCCCCAAATTTTTCAACATCGAAACTGTCTATTTTCTGTTTAAGTTCTGTTGAATCAATCTCTTCCCAGAGGGATTCATGCTCCTTTTTCAGGAATTCTATTCTGTTATAGATTGACTGTATAATTGGAGTTTCGAAATACAATCTGTCTGTGCTTCTTCTGT
>JAEIGA010016850.1_pt1 | contig 11116 bp, 7 predicted proteins | sample 9270691 | NCBI WGS metagenome assembly JAEIGA01 (sample SAMN17057246, study PRJNA624740) | gut metagenome | biome: biome; isolation source: fecal sample | host: Bos grunniens | place: China: Xizang | collected 2019 | reverse complement strand
TCACCGTTAACAATTAAGAACTTGTTTTGAAGTATAAACTCTTTCTGCATTTCGAATTTGATAACATCTTTATTATATTGAGGATACATGTAGTTAAACATTTTTTCCTTCAATTTGAAATCAGTTGTTTTTTGTCCTTTGACATCTACTACTTGTATTGAGCCATCGTTATGATACACTGTAAAGTCTGCTACATATTTTATAGCTGCAATAGTACATCCAGGATTCGCCTTTTGTAATTTTTTAAAATCTTTATCTGAACCGTTTATTCGTTTACCTTCTACTATTAAGAATTTTTCTTGAAGTATATATTCATCCTGCATAGTGAAGTCTTTTACTAAACCTTTTTTCTTCTGTTCTTTAAGGAATAAATAATATTCTGCTTCTGTTTGTGAATCAAATATTATACCGTCCATCTCTGTTTTCTTATGATAGTAACGACCCATTTCTTTAGTCTTTTTGTTTTTTACCGCTTTCTTTTTTGCCATCTTTTTTCTTATCTCCTTTCTTCTTGTCAGGAGACTTTTTAGTCTTAGGTTCAAATCCGAACTCTTCACTGAAATAAAAGCCGCCGCCTTTATCTGTCATCTTTATCATCTCCCATCCATTGATCGCATAGTCCTCTAAACGTACATGTACTACATGAGTAACTATTGCGAGGGTATATTAAATCTTGTTCTATACAATTCCCTACAACTTCTAGTATATACTCCAGCCTGTTAAAATGCTTAGAAAATCTCAATGTATCTTTCTCAGCACCACTTTTAAAACTGTGATAAGTTATACAATGTTGTACGTTTGGAATAAATTGATTAAGTGCATAAGCATCTATAGTATGCTTTAAATTCATATCCATTACATATGATTCAGGGAGTTTATCAGAGAAGCTTACTATTAATGTTGTGTAAAAGTCTCCCTGTTTTATAATAGGATCTAATGTTCCTGTTATACCATGACGTTGTCCTTCTGGTTCAATCCTGTATGTTATTTCAGGGTCCAATACCTCTACGCCTGTAGTGTTAATAAAATCTAATATACGGTATAGATATCCCCAGCCTTGGATACATTGCTTAGGAGTAATCAGATGCTGATTCTCCATACATATTTTATCCCAATGCTTTTTAACATAATGCTCATGATCGAAGTTACCAAGTAGTTTAACACTACCTACTCTTTTGATATACATGTCAGCAACTTTGTGTAGGTATGTATTAAAACTATCTTGTCTTAAATTATGTCCATTAGATTCTATTTTATAATACAATGGGCATTTAATATAATTCAGAAAATCTTTTTCTGATAACAGCATTATTCTCTGCCTCCTATTACTGGTCGTTCTGTACTATTGAACATGGCAGCAAATATAGCTCCGTCTCCATCTGCATCATGTGTTCTATGAATGCGTAGCGAGTCTCTATCGGCGTCCGCCCAGTTGCCACTGCCTAATGCGCCATAATAATCAAACTCATATGCTGGTACTGTTCTATTAACGATGTCGTTCCAGTCTATACTCACTCTTGCAAGTTCCGAACTACGCATTGGTCTTGAACGATACTCTTCATAATCATCTGTTGTTATACCAACTTCTCGTAAATGGCCATCATATCTTATTGCGCCTTTAGTATAATAATTAATGAAGCCTATCATATCTTCATCAAACATTTTATATAGTTTATTAGTAACAAAAATATCTATATCAAATTCTATACTAACGTCATCAGATCTTAATGTTCTAACACGTAAATCACGAGCAGAGATAAGTTCTGGTTCATAGTTTTTATCCTCTGTTATATTAAAAGTAATAAACTCTACCTCTTTTTGATTATCTAAAACGATACTAGTTAATTCATTAATATAAGCTGAGTCATAAAAAAGGCTATCACTGTAAACTGTCCCTTCAATCCTTATTTGAATATCCTTACGCTTATCTATTATGTCAAATATATCTATCATTTATATCACGCTCCTTATCTTCTAATATATACAAAAAGGCGCCTATAGAGACGCCTAATTTTATTGATGTTTTTCCATGAACTCTTTAAGAGCCATAGAAACTAATTGCTTTTTAGAGAACTCGCTATTGTACTCACAGAACTGTTTCCAGTCTTCCCAAACAAAAGCGTTTATTCTAACACTCTTTGGAGATTGACTTATATCACTATCATCAAATAGATCAATGTTTATGTCAGGTCTACATGCTTCTTCTAGTCTTTCTTTAGTACCTTGTAGTTCATGTTCTAATTCATCTATTTTTGATAATAATGATTTAGCAAATCTTCTTTGAAGGAACCCTATGAATCTTTTCATTTGTAGTCACCTCCTTTTGTTAATGTATTACTTGTCATTTATTAGAAAAAGTTAGCAGCTAATCCTTGTAGCATATTACTCATGGAATTAGTAGCAAGCTCTGTTCTATCTGTTATAGATTGTTTTATATCTGCACTAACCCACATACCAGGAGCAGAAGTTCTATCTATAGACACATTAGTAAGTCCTAATCCTAAACCTTTCATTTCGGCCATTAATCTAAGTGAACTAAACATAGAACCTCCACTTGGCTTATCGTAGTCTTCAATATCAGGAGCTACAGTATAAGCAGCTTTACCTTTTTCAGATTCATAGAAACCGAAGTCTGATAATATCATACCTTCATTTTGTACCGTTTTCATTTGTACGTGTCTAAGGTTTATATTAGGTTTCCATCCACGCCAACCTACGCCAGGGAGTTTGTGAGATTTAAAGTACTTACGATTGCTTTGCACATCATTAAGCTTCATACCCCAAGCCATCTGTAATGGACGTTGTAAGTACTCTGGCATATATCTAAGTATCTTCTTACGTTCTTTAGGGTCTCTAACATCCATAAATTTTTGGAAGTAATCTTTGTATTGGTCAGGTACTGCTGCTAGTATTTCGTCTTTAGTAGCCCCTGGTTTCAATCCATAGATTGTAGACTCCATAGCTTTCTTATAAGCAACTGCAGACTTAGTATACTTGCCACCTTTAAATACATTGTTTCCAGACTCCTGTAGGCTGTCTATCTTACGTTGTATTCTGGCCATTTCAGCTTTGTATTCTGAATCACCTTCGTCATATTTCTTTAATAGTTTTTCAGCTTTTTGTTTTAGTTTAGCGATTTTCTTTTTGTTTCTATCTATGTTTCTAAAGATCTCTTTGACATTTGCACCCTCTAATAGAGCAGCTTTTCTTGAAGCAGCTTCGTATAAACCTTTGTATTTGATATACTCTAATCTATCGAAGTACTCATTCATTTCGTTTATCTTTCTATACTTTTTAGGCATATGTTTATTAAACAGTCTGTCTTTGTCAAAGTCGGCATTCTTTAATGCTGAAACTCCAAGTCCGATACCAGCACCTATAGCTATAGCACCTTTCATATCAAGACCTTTTTTCAATACTTTTTCAGAGAACTCTTTAAGCTCAAATTTTCTATATACGTCAGCAGCTAAAGCTCCGAATGCTACAGCTCCTGATAGAGGATCGTCTGCTTGTGACCATGCCCAGTATGCATCACCAAGAGTACCACCTAATTTAGCACCTTTACTGAATGCTCCTAGTTTTTGTCTACCATCTCCATTACGTCCATTGTTAAGTCTAAGCATCCAAGTTAATGTACCACCAAGCATTGCTGCAGGGTCTAATGTAGCTAATACTGCACCTGAACCAAATTTAGTAGCTTTATTCATAAAGCCTTGACTGCTTTTAGTTAAAACTTTATTGAAGTGGAATTCTCTATAAAGTCTAGCGGCACCTCTACGTATAATGCTTTGGCCTGCTACTTCATTTAACATAGGCTTAACATGACTTTCTATTGGATGATCCCATGTCTGGAAGTTAGCACCATGTACTTGTTCAGATATAAATGCTTCTAATGGTGATTCCACATGCATTAATTTATTGTGGAAAATAGGTATACGAGCATGCGCTATTATTTCTTGTACTGCACCCCAAGTCTCTTGAGTAGATGATATAGTAGCTAGGTTACCTATAGCAGAAGTATCTGACATGTCTCTTTCTGCTACGCCCATATCCATTAATTGCTTACTAAGCGTATCACCATGCTTGTTAGTATATATAGCAGCACGTCTAATTACGCCTTCTCCTGTAGGGTCATTTACAGCAGTCTCTGTTCTATATATGATATGTTGCCCTGGCTTAATGAAGTTACCGATTTCTCCACCGTAATTTTCATTAAGTTCTATACCTGCTAGAGTAAGTATTTGGTTATTAGCAAGAGTCACAGTACCGTCTTGGTTTATAGTTTTAACTACACCTTTTTCATAACTAGTTCCAGTATGTAAGTATTGATAATCATAGAATTCATGGCTACCTGCCATACGTTTAGTACGAGCTTCTATTTCTTTGATTTCTGCTTTTAGTTCTGGGTCTTTAATATTATGTTTAACTATGTTATGCCATATCTTATATTCGTTACTGTTAGGAGCAACGTCTGCTAGTATTTTAAATTTATCAAATGAACCATAACCGTTTTCATCTGCAAATTCATCAGGATGCAATTCATTAAGTGCCTCATAACCTTTACCAGGCAGCCTCATTTCACCTTTAGTTATTTTAGTCCATGCCACTCCTGTTTTGAATTTATCTGGCAACCATTCAGGCATGTTATTGACTAATGGGTTATAATCTATTCTACTCTTATCTGAAGACGGGAAGAAACGACGAGCAATCTCCATTGTTCCTCCACCTAGTCCACCTATACCAGCGTCCCAGAATCCTCTTGAGAATGAAGAGTAAACACCTGCGTTTTCATATCTTAATGTGTAACTATCTTCACCAAAGAATTGCTCTCCAAGGAATCCATATATACCAGATAAGTTTTTAGCTGAATGTTTAATGTCTGTTAAGTAGTCTCCATACTTATTAGTGTTAACCATAGCAGGGTCAAGTACATCGCTATAATGTTGAGCTACCCAGTTATTATATTCATTGACTAAGTTATTATAAATGAATGTACCTTCGCTACTTCTATTTGGTGTCTCTGCTGCAAAGCTAGGTCCACCTTGTCTTCCTCTACCTCTTTGCTTTCTTGATTTGTTTTTAATAGCATTATTTAAGTTTTCTATTACGTTACTAGAGATACCAGATTGTGTACCAAATTCATATAAGAAATCATCTATAGTATTTTTAATATATCCGTCGTCTTCCATTCTACGAGTTACTGGAGGACCAAAACCGCCACCTGATTTTTCAGTGTATGTTGTACCATCAGGAGTTCTATAACGTCCTAAGTCTTGGACTTTGTTCATATAATCAATACCACGTATCTCTCCATATTGATTAACTGTTATAGTACCAGGAGTTGCATTACCGTATGGAACATATGTAGCATTTCTTATATCTGTACCATTAACTATAAGCATATCATCATATTCATTTGCTTTACGTTTGATACGTTCATTGATTCTTCTAACGATACCTTTAGAGTCATGGCCTTTCTTAGTAAGACGCTTCTTGATTTCTGGTAACATAATCTGAGGCTTAATAACTTCTCCTATAGTTGGATTAAGCACAGCACCCCATAAAGAACCTTCAGAGAACATCTTGCCTGTCAATGGTGTAGGAGCATCGTCTACGTGTTTTCTCTCTAACCAATATGGATCCATTAAATATCTAATAGTACTAAATGGATGTGTTGGTGTAGGAATAATACTATGAGCCCATTTTTCACTATTGCTTCCATAAATAACTTTGTCTTTATAATCACTATGTATTCTTCTTAAGTAGTTTGGTTGGAAGAATGTTATATCTCCTCCACGGAATTCAGATGATGAACCGAATCCCCAGAATCTAGATTTACGTACTGGAGAATATCCATCTTCATACCATTCTTTACGTTCTTCTGCAGTTTGGAAATCTGTACTACCAGTCCAATATTCGGCCATAACAGATGTACGTTTGAACCAATCTATTCCTTGACCTATTCCAGTCTTATATGCAATACCTCTACTAAGAACATCCATGTTAGCTACGGTATTAGCCATGGCACCTGTTATACCTACGCCTGTTACATCTTGAGATAAGTCATTTAAATAATCAAACGCTGTGAAAGCAGCCATTGCTGGCATAACTCTTTTTAACATTAAGTTTTTAATAGTATTTAGAGGAGATGATGTTGAGTTATCAGAAAGAGCAAGTCCTACATCTTCAACTCCCATAGATAATCTATTAATCATATATTGAGTTACTAATGTAACAGGAGAAATACTACCTGTATCTCTTCTGCCTCCATTGAACTCTTTCATAGCTGCTTTAAATTTAGTCCAATTGTTTATCTCTTTTAAGTTTTTCCAGCTTAGTCTTGACTCAGATATAAAGTCATATGTATTATATTCAAATGCATAGTTTTCATGTATGCCTTCAAAACTACCTTTATGAAGAATACCAAAGTCAGCTTTAAATTCATTTGTGATATTATACATGGTAGTAAGGTCTAGAGGACTTGATTGTAAATCAAGTAAGTAATTATCTACGCTACCACCTTGTGCAAATAAAGCTGTAAATAAGTTATCTGCATCTGACGATGTAGTTGCAGATTGCCATCTTTGCCATTGCTCTAGTAAATCATATGCTTCCCAATCTGAATCAGAGAAATTTAAGTTATGTTTGGCCACTCGCATAACATCTTCTTCAGTAGTTATCTCTTTAAGCACTTCTCGTCTTATTATACCTGATATATTCTCTACGTTTGTTTCAGGCAACTCCATAGATAATATAGGTACTTTTTTAGACGATCTAGCTTCTATAGAAATTAGCTCTAAAGTCTCTGCAGCATTTGCAGTATATCTATCCAATAGATTAGACAAAGTATCTGATTTAATTATCATACCGTTTGCTTGTAAGTCTAATAAAGAATCCAATATATCTTCTGGTCTTGATTTATCTAAAGCAACGTTAATTAAATTATTTACTTTCTCTAAGTCTTTAAGTAGTTCTGGTCTTGGGCCAAAGTTACCTGCTCTTACTAAGACGTCTATGTTTTCTTGAAGCATAGCAAGGGCATTGTCATCAAGTATAGCTTGACTAGATTTACTTTTAAATAAGTTATTAATAGTTTTAAATGATTCATATAAATGAGCCTTTACATCTGTTTCAGTAAGTCCTCTGTCAGTAGCCATTTGTGCTATCTTGCTTTCTATGTCGCCTTCAGTAAACAGTATGCTCATTACATCATCTATTTGGTTTCTACCCCAGTCAGGGTTTTCAAACTTATGGAACCATTGATAAGCTCGTTCAAATATGCTAGGACGGCCTGATTGACCAAGGTCAAGCATTTGCATAAAGCTATTTTTGCTATTAGTTGGATCTATACTTGTAGAGCCTAATAAGCTTTTTAATACTCCAGAGAAAGAACCATGGCGCATGTTAATAGAATGACCTTTACCAAGTTCTTCTCCTATACGATAACCTCGCTCTATACTAGTATCGTCATAGTACATTTTATAAGCTGTATTGTTGATTACATATATAGGGTCTTTGAGTCTATTGTCTATTACATCGTCTTGGAAACGTGCAGCTGCTGATTTTAAATCTGGTAAAAGCATATAAGATTTAGGGGCGTTTTTCATACCCTTTCTATCTATACCTTTTGTTAATACTCTACCTATTATAGTACTATTAAAATCATCCATGAAGTTGTCTATGATTTCACGAGACTCTGTAAGGTCCATAAATTCTAGACCGTCTTTAGTTGTTTTAACTCTTAAATTAGCATCGAAAATTATATCGTCATAAGCACCTTTGGATTCTTTATTTAACTTTTGCCAATCTTTTATAGCATTAAAAAAGTGCTCGTTTTCTCTACCTTTTGTACGTACTCTATTTTTAATAACTTCTTCAAATTCATCTTCATCTATGCCTAGTTTTTCTAAGTTGTCAAGAACTTCTTTAAGTGTAGCTTGATGTGAACCAAATATAATATCGTCCATGTTATCTACACCAAGAATCTTCTTACCTATCTTATTAATAAGTTTATTGCTTCGTGTTCGTTTCTTTAAATCTTCTAAATGAATACGTTCTATGTCTTTAGATAGTGGTACAGACTCACGTCTTAGCTTACTAATTTTTTTAGGGTCCATACCTATTCTAGCTGATTCAGATACACGAGAAACTATGTCATATAAGTCATCGTCATCTATTTCGCTATACTCTTTAGTACGCTTTAAAAAGTTAGTACTTACCTTGCCGTCTTTATCAGTAATCTCTTTATACTTAGCTATTGTTTTTTCAACTATGTCATCTATAACTTCATCATCATATTTTTTCTTATATTTGCCTTCTGCAACTCTTTTCTTAATACCTTTTTTAGCACCCTGTTGAATTTCCATCAACTGTTTACGTTCAAGATATTTAAGACTTTCAACATTACTTACTTGTCTTATATGTTTTCTTTGACCTAGTATATTTGTTAGTCTTGAAGTACTAGGATTATATTTTAATGCTTCTTTGCCTTCTTTAAGTAATGTTTTTCTATTCTTTAGTGTTTGTTTTAACACAGTGCCTCTTGGTCCTACGGATTTGTTATAGGCATTGTATAAATTCATTGCTGTTGCTTTTTTATTTAGCATTTCTTTATTGAACGTTCTAGTAGTATCTCTTAAAGCAGGTAGAACATCACTAGCTTTTTTTAATAGACCTGAACGTGAAAAAAGAGCTGCCCCTGCGCCTACAGCAAGAACAGCCCCACCTGCTTTTAGGACACGTTTTGCTGTGGAAGGATCTCGTTTGCTATCTCTACGTTTTTTCTTCGCCAATCGTGTCACCACCTATTTAATTAATGATTATGGTACCATCCTGGTCTTAGTGCAGGATTTACAGTGTCTGCAGTTTGAGTTTCAAATCCAGTAAAGGCTGAATCATATTGCATAGCATCTGCAAACTCTGGATGTTGTCTAACGAAATCTTGATATGCTCTCATTTGTTCTGCAGACATTTTACCATTACCTTTTTGAGGCGCTGCCGCTGGCTGTTGTTGAGGAACAGGTTGAGGTCTTTGTTGTTGCTGAGGTTGTTGTGATATATGTTGAGGTTGAGGTACATCTGCTTTAATACCCATATCCACTAACTCCTCAGAAGTGATTCCCGCAACTTCAGCTAGATAATCTATAATATCCAATTGGAACTCTACGCCTCTTATATTCTTAAGTATCCATTCTGCTTGAGCATATACTTTCATAAATTTAAAATTGTTCCAAGATTCTACTTCTTCTATAGTATAACTAGGAAAAGCTTCAGTTATTATACATGCCATTTCACTACCTAATTGTTCTGCATCCTGTCTATTAACATGTAATAGGTATATCATGCTTTCAGGATCTAAACATGACTTCTCTACTATGTCATTACATAATTGATTGGGAACTCCAGCAGGACAATTATCTAAATCAAGATTAGGAGGATAAACTAAAGCAGTTTTGACTATAGCGTCTTGTCTATCTAAATCACTTATATTTTCATTAGTTAATATATCTTTGTATTCTTTACGCCCTAATGGTCTATATGAATATAATTGCCCATCTATTTCTGAAAAGAATACGGCTGAATATTTTTGGAAAGTCTCCTCTATCAAGACATCTAAATCAATTGATTGTTCGTGAGAATCACTTACTATTTTCATCTAATCACCTACTAACATTGTTCAGTAACTGGTGTTTCTCCAAATCCAGATTTAAGCATGCATTCTGTAGATATTATATCAGCAACAGCTGCCATGTTTTCAACTATTCCTGCAGGATATATAATAACTGCTTTAGCTATTTCTTCTTGTCTCATTTCATATGTTAAATCTTCATCTTCAATGTCAACCATCACATTGTTTCCATTTTCATCATATATTAAATTGCCTTCTTCATCTTCTGCAAAATCTTGTCTATAAACTACTTTGTTCATAACGTCTTTAAATTCGCTACGTTTTAATAGTCTCCATATAATAACTTCATCAGCTATTATAGTTTTGTAAACACGTCCGTGTTTCTTTTTAGCCTTATCTATTATAGCTTGTAATTCCTCTTCAGGTGTTAATAGTATTTGTTGTTCTTTTTTCATTTACATTCACGCTCCTATTAATTATTTGTATTATGTTATTACCAATTATTCATAATCGTTAAATACGTTTTCTATTGAACCACAATTTAATATTGTAGTATGATCCATTCTATAACTATTTTCTCTGTCGTTACAATCTATCCATACTATACATTCTAAGAAGTCATTAGTATTGAATAGCTTTTTAATTTTTTCACCCACGTCTACTTCTGTACCTTTTAGCTCATAATAGAAGCTATAATCATTGACACGTTTATTCATTGTAAATGAATATGTCTTTTTAAGTTTTGCATCTATTAAGTCTACTCTTATTGTGTCATATAATATTTCTTGATTGCCGTAAACTGTTGCAAACATACATATCTTATGTTTACCACCTGTGTATTCATAAGTAGGATTGACTAATATACCAATAGTCTCTGGATGTTCTTTACAGTATTCTTCAAGTTCACTGTATTCTTCATCCACACTACTATTAGCCATTCTCCAGATATCACCAGACTCTTCGATTTTGTCTTTATTGCTTTCTGGTTTTGTATCGTTATCTGTAACAATATCTTCGTCTTCTGCAACACTACTTGCTGCACCAGAATCATGAATCAATAAGTCTTTTGCTATAAAGGTATACATATCAAGTATCGGCTCGCCAGACGTATCAAAAGCTTGCCTGTATGATGTTATATGACATCCTACTAATGTTTGAGTACATGCGTTATAAGAACCTTCGGCTTTAGCTTCACCATAGCTTATTGTTATATCAAAACCTTTGCCAAAGATAGCTTTGTTATCATCGGCACAATAGAATTGTGCTTCTTCATAATCATTTGCGTATAATGATTCTGGTAAACTATCTATGATAGCTTTTAAACTAAATGCTTGTGTAAAGTTAATAGCGAATGATCCCTGTATGCTTTTTTGTCCAGTTATAAGACGTTTAGGTGTAAAGTTATTGTAACCAAATATAGGTATCTTTTTTTCTTCTAACATGAAATCGAATGCGACCATCTCATCTATTAATATATCACCGAAATAT
>JAEIGA010016849.1_pt1 | contig 11116 bp, 7 predicted proteins | sample 9270691 | NCBI WGS metagenome assembly JAEIGA01 (sample SAMN17057246, study PRJNA624740) | gut metagenome | biome: biome; isolation source: fecal sample | host: Bos grunniens | place: China: Xizang | collected 2019 | reverse complement strand
TAGGTGTGCATACAGGTGACAGTATAGTTGTTGCTCCTGCTGTTACACTTTCAAATGTAGAGTTTTCTATGCTCAGAAATGCGGCTCTTGATATAGTTACAGCTCTCGGTGTTGAGGGTGCTTGTAACTGTCAGTTTGCCCTTCATCCGGAGTCCTTTGAGTACGCAGTAATCGAGGTTAACCCCAGAGTTTCCAGATCTTCAGCTCTTGCTTCAAAAGCAACAGGATATCCTATTGCTAAGGTTGCTGCAAAGATTGCTGTAGGTTATACCCTTGACGAGATCAAGAATGCCGTTACAGGCACTACTTTTGCGGCTTGCGAGCCTACTATTGACTATATCTGTCTTAAGTTCCCTAAGTGGCCTTTTGACAAGTTCGTATATGCAGACAGACGCCTCGGCACACAGATGAAAGCCACAGGAGAGGTTATGTCAATTGCCGACAGCTTTGAGGAAGCTCTTATGAAGGCTGTAAGAGGTGTTGAGATCTCTGTTGACACTATGAACGTTCCAAAGATGAAGAAGATGTCTACGGAGGAGCTGGAGCTTCTCGTTACGAGACAGACTGACGAGAGAATTTTCGTTATCTACGAGCTTCTGAAGAGAGGAACAAGCCCTGAGACCATTCACGATATTACGAAGATCGATATGTGGTTCCTGAACAAGTTTATGAAGCTTGTAAACTTTGAAAATGAGATCACCGACGTTGAACTTACCTATGAGCAGTATAAGAGAGGTAAGAAGCTTGGTTATACTGATGCGGCGCTGAAGAGATTTTCAGGTCACGATTTTGAGTATAAGATGACACCTGTTTACAAGATGGTTGACACATGTGCAGGTGAGTATCATGCAAATACTCCTTACTTCTATGCGACGTATAATCTTCCTGAGCAGGGCGGAAAGAACGATGCTGCAGAGTTTATCGGAAAGAGCGGAAAACAGAGCGTTATCGTTATCGGCGCAGGCCCTATCAGAATCGGTCAGGGTATTGAGTTTGACTACGCAAGCGTTCACTGCGTAAACTCCCTGAGAAAGATGGGCTACGAGGCCATTATTATCAATAACAACCCTGAGACTGTTTCTACAGACTTTGATACAGGTGACAGACTTTACTTCGAGCCTCTTTGTGCAGAGGACGTTCTGAACATTATCGCTCAGGAGAAGCCTATCGGCGTTGTTGTTGCATTCGGCGGACAGACTGCTATCAAACTTAATAAAGTTCTTGAGGCAAACGGCGTGAAGCTTATCGGTTCTTCTGCGGATACTATTGATATGGCAGAGGACAGAGAACGCTTTGAAAACCTTCTTGAGTCTCTCAATATTGCCCGTCCTAAGGGTCACACGGTAATGACAGAGGCTGAGGCACTTGCGGCTGCCAATGAGCTTGGCTATCCCGTGCTTATGAGACCTTCCTATGTGCTTGGCGGCCAGAATATGATAATCGCATCCTCTGACGACGAAATCAAAGAGTATATGGCAATTATCCTCAGAACACATCAGGACAACCCCGTACTTATTGACAAGTATATCAGTGGTATTGAGGTAGAACTTGATGCGATCTGCGACGGCGAAGAAATTCTTGTTCCCGGAATAATGGAGCACGTTGAGAGAACAGGTATCCACTCCGGTGACAGTATTGCAATTTACCCTGCTCAGCACGTTAGTGACGAAATGGCAGAGGTTATTTATAAGACTACGTACAACATCTGTAAAGGCCTTAATGCAGTGGGTCTCGTTAATATTCAGTACATCATTAAAGATGATGAGCTCTACGTAATCGAGGTTAACCCCAGAGCATCAAGAACAGTTCCTTACATCAGCAAAGTTACTGACATTCCTATGTGTGACCTTGCGACAGGAGTAAGCCTTGGAAAGAAGCTTTCTGACTACAAGTACGGAACAGGTATTTACCGTGAGTCTGCTTATATTGCAGTTAAGGTTCCTGTGTTCTCCTTTGAGAAACTTACTGACGTTGATACACAGTTAGGACCTGAAATGAAGTCCACAGGTGAGGTTCTCGGCATCGGAAACACAATGGAGGAGGCTCTTTATAAAGGACTTATTGCTTCCGGTTGTAATATGACTAAAAAAGGCGGCGTATTCATTACCGTAAGAAACAACGACAAGCATGAGATTGGCGCTATTGCTAAGAAATTCAGCTCCCTTGGTCTTACTATTTACTCAACTGAGGGTACTGCTGCTGTGATTGAGAAAATTGGAATTCCCGTTTCAAGAATTTCCAAGATTCACGAGAAGACCGGCATCAATGCCATTGAGCTTCTTGAGAGCGGAAAGGTAAATTACGTAATTTCCACGTCTGCAAAGGGCCGTGATCCTAAGCGTGACAGCGTTAAGATAAGACGTAAAGCAAGTCTCTTGGGTATTCCTTGTCTTACTGCAATTGATACTGCAAATGCTCTTGCAGACAGTCTTATGAGCCGTTATACGCTTAAGAATATTGAACTTGTAGATATCGGTCACATGAGAAGCGAGAGATTAAAACTTAATTTCACAAAGATGCAGACCTGCGGAAACGACTATATTTATATCGATTGTTTTGAAAAAGAGATTGCATCTCCTGAGTTTCTTTCAATATATCTTGCAGACCGTCATACAGGCGTTGGCGGCGACGGAGTTGTTCTTATTTCTAAGTCAAACGTTGCAGATGCGAAGATGCGTATGTTTAATCTTGACGGAAGCGAAGCAAAAATCTGCGGTAATGCTGTAAGATGCGTTGCAAAGTATCTTTTCGACAATAAGATCGTTTCTGATCGTGAATTGACAATTGAGACACTCAGCGGTGTTAAACTTTGTAAAGTATTCACGAAGAACGGCATTGTAAACAGAGTAAAAGTAAATATGGGTAAACCCAGCCTTGATCCCAAGACAGTTCCCGTAAACCTTGAGGGTGAGAGTGTTATCAACAGACCTGTTGAAATCGGCGGAAAGATTTATAATATTACTTGTGTATCAATGGGTAATCCTCACTGCGTTGTTTTCTGTGATGAGACGGAGACTCTTGACGTGGAGGCTCTTGGTGCTGAATTTGAAAACAGCGGACTTTTCCCTGAGGGTATCAACGTAGAGTTTGTTCAGCCTATCGAAGAAAACCTCATTAAAATGAGAGTTTTTGAGAGAGGTACAGGTGAGACTTTTGCTTGTGGTACAGGCGCTTGCGCTGCTGCTTACGCCGCAATACTTAACGGTATCTGTGACGGTGAAAAGATTGTAAAAGTTCTTGCTCTGGGCGGCGAACTTACCGTGAGATGCAAGCCTGATTACATTACCCTTGCAGGTCATACTGAGAAGGTTTTTGACGGTACTGTATTGGTATAATATAAGGACTGTACACAGGTCAATAACTCATAATTAAAAGACAAGAAGCATATTCATAGTAAAGTAAACGTAAAGTTCACTTAAAACTGTGGAGGTGCTTCTTTTTTATGTTCAGAAAAACTATTTCAAGTATAAGTATTAAAAATCTGAGAAGGCTGGGGGCTGTTTTTACTGCAGTTGTATTATTTGCGGTAATGTTTTTGCCAATAATGTCGTCTTATCGTAACATGAAATCGTCCGGGATGAATAATATCGTTGAGACAGGAGCTTCAAACGGAAATTTCAGCTGGGGGCTTAAAAGAGGAAAAAATGGATCTCTTCCTGAGGCTGATCCTAAAGCAGTAAAAGTCCTTGAGCGATACGGCGGTAAATACCTTGGTGACACAAACGAAAAAACTATATATCTCACCTTTGACGAAGGCTATGAAAACGGCTACACAGCACAGATTCTTGATGTTTTAAAGGCAAATAATGTAAAGGCAATATTTTTCATTACAGGAGATTATTTTGAACGTGAACCTGAACTGGTAAAAAGAATGATTGATGAAGGTCACGAGGTGGGGAATCACTCAATGAATCATCCTACGATGACACAGATAAGCGATGCAAAGATAAAAGAAGAGATTATTTCTCTTTCTGATGCGATTTACGATAAGTTTGGGTACAGGACTCGTATGCTACGTGCGCCAAAAGGCGAGTTCAACGAAGCTGTTTTAAAAGTTTCTGCAGAGGTGGAACATACTAATATTATGTGGAGTTTTGCCTACAAAGATTGGATTGCAGACGATGTCAAGGGTGCAGACTATGCCAGGGATATGGTTCTGTCTAATTTGCATAATGGCGCGGTAATATTACTTCACGCGGTATCCGCCGATAATGCAAATGCTTTGGATAGCATCATTAAGGGCGCAATTGAGAAGGGCTATAATTTCGGTACAGCAGATCAGCTTTTACTGGCAAAATGCTGCGGATAATGATTGATGATAATTAAGGAGTTGATATTCATTGAAAGGTGACATTTTCGGCATTCCTGCAGAGGCTGTTTCCGGTATTCCTGCGGTGAGGCTTTTAGGTAATGAATTAACGGAGATAATTAATCATAAAGGTTTGAGGCGTTGTACTGAAAATGAGATATGTATAATTACGAAAATAGGCGACCTCAGCGTCAAGGGTTTTGAGCTTGTTATTAAAGAAATAAACAGCGACGGCATCAGAATTGAGGGCAAGGTACAGGGAATATGTTACATATAAACAAAAAATTTAAGACAGTTTTAAGGAAGTTTTTTCCGTATATTAAACTGAAAATTGAGGGTAATGGTTGCGAACAGTTTATAAACATCTGTCTGAGAAGAAAAATTGATATATGGGATGCTGATATAAATTCTGATAAAGCAACTTTGTGTATTTCAAGCCGTTCGTATAAAAAGAACGTAAGAAGCATTGTCAGAAAGACAGGCGTAAAAACAAAAATTGTTGAAAAACAGGGTTTTACAAGAAAAATCAGAAGATATCGGTTAAGAATACCCCTTGCAATGTATTTGCTGACGGGAGCATTGGCGGTAACGTACTGTTCATCATTTGTCTGGCATATTAATATTACGGGCGGTAATATTAAGCAGCGGGATTCTGTAATAGAATTTCTTGAACAGGAAAACGTAAGACCCGGAACAAATCTTGGGAAAATTAACACGAAGGAATTAGGAAACAGACTCCTTTTGTCGGTGGATTCTCTTAAATGGGCAACGGTTTCTAAAAGAGGAACGATGCTTGATATTGAAATATTATCAAAAGACGTTTTTGCTGAGGAGGAAGACATTTCTGATGTTCCCGGCAGTATTGTGGCAAAAAAAGATGCGCTGATAAAGAAGATTGTAGCAGAAAGCGGTACCGCAGTAATCAACGAGAATAACGTTGTTTTAAAGGGCGAAACTATAATCAGCGGCCTTGTATACCCGATTGATGAAATATATGGTACTGAACCAAGAGCAGTGTGCGCAAAGGGGAAAGTTATGGGGATTGTAAGGTATACTGCAAATGTTCCGGTAGAGACAGAGGCTGAAGTTTATCGTTTGAGCGGAAGGTCTCAGAAAGCATTGTCGTTGTCTGTCTTTGGGAAGAAGATTTCATTCAGCAAAAAATGCAATTTTTCTTCTTTTAACAAGGTTACTGCAGAAGACAGTTTTTCACTTGACCTGAATCATATTTTGCCGGTTTCAATAGTAAGGGATGAATACTATGAAACAATTTGTGAGAAAGTTCATTTTAATGAAGAAGAGGCAAGGGAATATGCTACGTTAAAAGCAATGCAAGAAATTGACGATATTATTCCGGAGGACGCAATTGTTGCTGATACCGGCGGCGAGTTCAGAGATATTGATGGTGTTACTTGCTATTGTATCTGGGCCGAATGCGAGGAGAGTATAGGTGAATATATGCCGCTGCATCTTGAAAAATGATTATAAAAGATGTAAAATATGATTTGTTGGGGATAATATTCTCATACTAAATTTTTTAAGGCGGTCTTTAATGGCAGAGATTTATATTATTACAGAGCATATGGATGCGATTCCCGGCGTTTTCGGAAATCGTGATGAGAATGCTATTATAATTGAAGATGCTTTCTTTGTAAGAGTTACGGTTCGTAACGAGTCTGTTTGCATTGGCGGCGACTCCGAGGACAATTGCAGGCGTGCAGAAAGTGTTATACGGCGTCTGATTGAACTTGCGGTATCAGGCGAGATTATTACGAGACAGTTGACTGCGTATCTGTGTGATCTTGCTGCTGAAGGAACATTAGCGAAGGTAAAGGAATATTCTGCAGACGTTATATGTCTTTCTGCCAGAGGAAAACCATTGAAGGCGAAAACCAACGGTCAGAAAATTTACGTTGACGCCATAAAAAATAATACTATCACTTTCGGTATAGGACCTGCAGGAACAGGAAAAACATATCTTGCCGTGGCTATGGCGGTTACTGCATTTAAGAAGAATGAGGTCTCAAGGATTATTCTCACAAGACCTGCCGTAGAAGCCGGAGAGCGCCTTGGATTTCTTCCCGGAGATCTCCAGAATAAGGTTGATCCGTATCTGAGACCTTTATATGATGCCCTGTATGATATTATGGGTCTTGAAAGTTACCAGAGAAATTTTGAAAAGGGAGCTATTGAAATTGCGCCCCTTGCGTATATGCGCGGAAGAACACTTGACGACGCTTTTATAATCCTTGATGAAGCTCAGAATACTACGCCTGAACAATTAAAGATGTTTCTTACACGAATCGGAGCATCTTCTAAGGCGGTTGTAACGGGAGACGTTACTCAGATTGACCTGCCTCAGGACAAGCAATCGGGACTTAAGAATATTCAGAAAATCTTAAAGGATATTGATGACATTGCCTTTGTGAGACTTAATGACAGAGACGTTGTCAGACATGAACTGGTGAGAAAAATTATAAGTGCCTACGAAAAATATGATCAGGCGAGAAAGGAAAAATAAATGAAAATTGAATTTATATTTGCTGAAGAAATAACAGACTGTGAAAGTATTTCCGAACTTAACTGTGAGGACTCTGAAATTCCTGAAGGAAAGATTGTTTCCTCAAAGGAGCTTTGTGAATATTGTGCAATAGCAGAGAAGATTCTCACGGAAGCAGAAAACTATTTTCCTACCTTTGCAAAGGATACGGGAACCACAGTCAGCGTTTATTTTATGGGCAATGAAAACATCCGTGAAATCAATGCTGAACAGCGAGAGATTGACCGTGCTACAGACGTTTTATCTTTTCCTTTTCTTGAACTCAGAGAAGGGGACGGTGAAATCAGCGAATACGATCTTAACCCTGAAAACGGCGCAATAATGCTGGGTGATATTCTGGTTTCTGTTGAGAAGATGAAGGAGCAAGCAAAAGAATATGGTCATTCTGATTCTCGTGAACTTGCTTTTCTTTTGTGTCACGGATACCTTCATCTTATGGGCTTTGACCACATTGAGAAGGAAGACGAAATTAAAATGATGACTGTTTCTGAGGAAATTCTTTCCGAAGCAGGATTTATCAGAGAGTAAATTTGGGGATATATTGTAAAAAATATTGCCTTTTAGTACAAAATGTTGTGTTTGTATTAAAAAATCCAGTAAAAAACTTGCTTTTTATTGAATTATAAAGTTATAATTATAACGATGTTTTATTAAATTAAACAAAGGAGTACATTAAATGATCGATTATTGTTTGTCATGTCTTGACAATATTAAGAAAGAGGCATCATACAGAAATATTTTCAGACATTTTTGCAGTCACGGAGACAAGCCTGCGGTTCAGTACACTCTTAATAAGGAAATTAAGGTGCTTACATATGCAGATATGGAGTTTACCTGTGAATATGCCGGAGAAAAAATAAAATCTCTTATCGGTGATGCTGAAAAAGGATTTGTATGCCTTAAGCTTGCCAACTGTCCTGAGTGGTATTCAATCTTCTGGGGCATTCTGATTGCAGGATATAAGCCTTTTCTTATTGATGCACGCCACGATAAAAATCTTACACAGTATTTTATTGATCAGGCAAAGGCTGTGGCTATTATTTGCAATGAAGCAAATGAATACGAAAACACAAAGAAAATCGAAGCAACAGATATTTTTACTCTTGACAGAAAGCATATACTTGAGGTTTCTGAAAAGGCTGACAGAACTTCTAAGACAGTAGAGGAGAGAATCACTTCCTACGAATGGGGTGACGAGGTTGCTCTTTGTACTTCAGGTACTACCAGCACTGCAAAAATATATATTTACGACGGCGAAGCAATGACTAACCAGATTATGTGCGCTAAGGGTGTTATTACCGTTAATGACGTAATTTGTACGGATACGCCTAAGAGAAATCTTGCGTTTTTGCCTCTTAACCATATTTTCGGCTTTATGGCAAACTATATCTGGTACTCAGTATTTGCTGCTTCACAGGTAGTTCCTGAGAAAATTGCACCTTCCGTGCTTCTTTCTACATGCCGTGACCACAAGGTTACTCACATGCTTGCGGTTCCGCTTCTCGTAAATAACATTGCATCAGGCCTTATGAAGAAACTTTCTAAGGAATCAAAGCTCAAGCAGTTTGGTTTTAATGCAATGCTTAACATCGGTCTTTTCTGCCAGCACATCAATCCTAAGTTTGGTATTAAGGTCAGCAAAATGCTTATGAAAAACTCTGTTCTTTCACAGCTTGCCGGTGACAGTATTGAATGTATTATCTGCGGCGGAGGCCACGTTCTTCCCGAAACTATGAAAATCGTCAACGGAATTGGTTATTTTACTCTTTGCGGCTTTGGTATGACAGAGGTTGGTATTTCTTCTATGGAGAAGAGAATGAGCCTTAAAAAGCGTCTTGCAGGCTGCGTAGGTGTTCCTGTTGATGATATTGAATACAGAATTGTTCCTCTGAATGATAATGATCCTTCCGTAGGAGAGCTTCAGATGCGCGGTAATTCTATGCACAGCGCAATGATTAAAGAGGGTGTTCGTAGAGGAACAGACCTTAATGAAGAGGGTTGGTTTGCAACCGGTGATATCGGAAGACTTGTTGACGGCGCGCTTTATATTGAAGGTCGTCTCAAGGAAGTTATTATCAATGAGTCCGGCGAAAACGTATATCCCGACGAACTGGAGGATACTTTCCTTAATATCGAGGGTGTAAAGAATTTTACTGTTCTCGGCATCAAGAAAGCACCCGACAGCAAATACGAGGATATCGTCCTTGTATGTCAGGTTTCTGAGGAGATCAATGACGAGTACATTGAGAAGATTAAGCCTGTAATCACTGCCAGAAACAAGACTCTTATGGGTCTCAAAAAGGTTGACTATGCGCTTCTTACCACCGATGAGCTTCCTTTGTCAAACGGCATCAAGGTTCGTCGTGTGATTATCAAGAGAGAAGTTGAAAACGGTGAGGGCAATTACGTAAAGGTTGATAAGATCAAGTAATTGTTTCAGAGCTTGAATTATTAAATTATTTTGTTATATTCCGTCGGGAAGCATCTTTTTAAAGACTTTCCGGCGGTTTGTTTTTTTCGATAAGAATAATAATTTTTTTAATTCTGTCATGTTGTGTCAAAAAAAGATTTAAAAAATGTAAAAAAAGGGGTTGACATTACAAACTAAAAAGAGTATACTTAGAAAGTCGCTGAGCGAGAGCGAGGCGAAAATAATTGAGTGCTGGTGTAGCTCAGCAGGTAGAGCAACTGACTTGTAATCAGTAGGTCGGGGGTTCGATTCCGTCCACCAGCTCCAGGGAGATTTCCCGAGCGGCCAAAGGGGGCAGACTGTAAATCTGTTGTCACTGACTTCTGTGGTTCGAATCCACAATCTCCCACCAAAAAAGGACACCTTGCAGGGTGTCCTTTTTGTTTAGTTTAAAACGACAGAAAGATTAGAATGTTATAGTGTCTGACGTGTAATAAAAGAGGTACTTATGAATTTTTTAAACAAAGATATTTTAGAAAAAAATATTGATTCTGCAGCCCGATATGATTTTGAAAACAACAAAGTTTTTGGATCTTCTTATTTTGTGTATCAGAAAGGCAATGTTGCTTTTGAAAAATGTTATGGTATAAGGTCTTTGAAGGATTCGTTGCCAATTGATTCTTGTACTTTGTTTCGATTGGCGTCAATGACAAAACCTATTACTGCCTTTGCCGCGCTGATTTTAGTTGACAGAAAAATTATTTCTTTGGATGATAGTGTTGATAAATACTTGCCGGATTTCAAAGACGTTCGTATAACGGATCGTGATTATAATGACCTGGGAAAGCCGGAAAATATACCTACAATCAGGAATATTTTAAGTCACACATCTGGAATCGGAAGCAGCGGCGGGAAAATCCAGGATATAAGCCTTGAAGAAAAGAAAACTATTGATGGTACTATAAATTATCTGATAAGAACTGGACTTGATTACGAGCCAGGAACAAAACAGGCGTATAGCGGTGTAGGGGCTTTTGACGTCCTTGTAAAAATAATTGAACTTGTGTGTGGCATTGATTTTCAAAGCTTTTTGCAAAAAGAGGTTTTTATTCCCTGCAATATGTGTGATACAACGTTTGAACCGACAAAAGAGCAATATACGCGTATGGTTGCAATGCACAACCGTGTTGATGATAAAAATGCCGAGTTTGAAATGCAACAGGGGTGTACTTTCGGCGATTATCCTTGTACTCATTATCTTGGTGGTGCCGGTCTCGTTTCTACGTTAAGGGACTATTGTAATTTTGCAAAAATGTTACTTAATAAGGGAAGGACCGCGGATGGCAAGACTCTTATCAGCGAAGAAACTTATACACAACTTTTTAAACCGCAGATTTCCGAGAATATTATGCCCGGTAACGAACGCTGGGGCTTGGGTGTTCGAGTGATAACAGACGATAATTATCTTTATTTGCCTGTTGGTTCTTTTGGTTGGAGCGGAGCTTTCGGCAGCCATTTCTGGATAGATCCTGTGAATGAAATTTTTGCAGTTTTTATGAAAAATTCTCTTGTGGACGGAGGCTCAGGAAACGAATCTGCTGTTAATTTTGAAAAGGCTGTATATTCGTCGTTGTTGTTTGAGGTGTGATTATGGTAAAAGGTGACGTTCATGAATAAAAAGGCTTTTATATTGTTGTTGCCGTCTGCATTGCTTCAATACGTGACTTTGTTATGTATGGCAATTATTTTTTTCTCCACAAGAAACTCTGCTATGCAGTTTGTCATGGAGAGGATTTTCGACAGTAACATATTTGTTCTTATTGCGGTGTTTTTGATT
>JAEIGA010016848.1_pt1 | contig 11117 bp, 9 predicted proteins | sample 9270691 | NCBI WGS metagenome assembly JAEIGA01 (sample SAMN17057246, study PRJNA624740) | gut metagenome | biome: biome; isolation source: fecal sample | host: Bos grunniens | place: China: Xizang | collected 2019 | reverse complement strand
GTTGTTGAAGGCCTCATTTTGAGAGGTTATTACAACTTGCTTTTCAATTTCTTCTCTGGACGCATGTTGTTGAAGGCCTCATTTTGAGAGGTTATTACAACTGGTAATTATGTATGTAAATATCGACTATTGTTGTTGAAGGCCTCATTTTGAGAGGTTATTACAACACTTTATCACCAAATCGTTCTTTTAGTTCGTTGTTGAAGGCCTCATTTTGAGAGGTTATTACAACATAAGTTTTACCCTCTTTAATAATCTCTGCGTTGTTGAAGGCCTCATTTTGAGAGGTTATTACAACACTTAATAAGTTCAACAAAAGGAAACGAAGGGGTTTGTGGCTATAAAATTGGGAAACATAGGAAAAAGTGTGAAAAATTTTGCTAATTGAAAATTTATATATACTTTTGTTGTGTTATTTTTACACATTAAGTTTTATCGAAAAAAATATTATGATTTTAAATGAAATTACACGCAACATCTATATCAAACTTACACTCGCTAATGGTTCCATTTTAGAAGGAACTAATACTCTTGCTGATTTTGTTGACAGTATATAAAAGCTGTAATATCTTTGCATTGTCAAAACATCGAAACCGCCACGATGATTGACAACAGGAATTGTTGGCGGGTACTAAAAAGAAATGGTTATGAAGATAAAAACACAAAAGAAAAACATGCAACGCTCATTAAAGCTAAAACAAGCCGAAGCTAATGCTCGCCGCAAAGTTGCTAAGAACTGGGAATTATTAGCTACAACAGCTAAGTACAAGTTTGCCAGCACAAAACAAGCTTGCAGAGACATTACATCGTTAATAATCGATGAGTGTTTCGATGGCATACTCCTCGACCTAAACGAGCGCAGTAGTTCCAAATCATATAATGTTCAAAAACGAATTCTTCGACGAATTGTTGAAAAGCGACAGGCTCAATCTATCCATCGCACATTAGGCAGAACCCATGATCGCTTCTCCAATCACATGGAGCATTACAGCATAAGCCGAAGTGTTAAGGCTATAAACAACTACCGATTATGCGTGTGAGAATGGTTCCAAATAGCATAGAACCATTATAGTTGCAAATATTCAATTAAAGCCCAAAATAGTATTGTAATTTTGCAGCACAATTCAGTCATTAACTAACAAACCAAAGGCGACGGCCTATTCCGTCAAAACAAGAAAAACATACAAAATATGAAAACAGCACTATCCACCGTTGCCGCAAAGGCTCTTCCTGCACTATCAGGAACTTCAGTAACTTACAATGCTGAAAAGAATGTGTACTTAACGCTTGGCTATACAAGCGCTGCTGGTAACACATATTTCAAGGCAGTTAGATTATCTGACCGTCTTGCCGTTCACTACGACATCGGCGAGGGATATTGCCACACATTCCTCAATGGAATTACACTCTTTGCTTGGGATGGCTCCAAGGCTGTAATAATAGGCAAGCGTTCGTGGGGCGGTAGCAACTGGCACCGCTTTTCCGAACAGTTTGCAAAGGAACAATCAATCGACATGTTGAAGAACTATCTTGAGGGACAAGCTAAGGCCTTGGGACAACATGTGAATGACCAACAGTTGAGACTTTTCTCGCGCACGATGATAGAAGATGTACAAAACTATCAAAAAAGAATCGCTTAATGTATAACCCTAAAAAAGAAAAAAGAACATGGCATCATTAGAAAAAGCATTAACAAAAGACTTGTTTGAGAACCTACTTCCTACTTATGGAAACACACGCAAAGCTGTGCCAGTGTGGGATGAAAGTCAAAAAATGTTCCTTCTTGGGAATTACGAAAGTGCAAGTGGGCACTATTACTACGAAGGTATACGCTTTTGCGATAGAATTGTCATCAAAGAAAAAGTGGGGCTATATCACACTTGGACCTATATTGATAGCATCGAGATATATGCTTTCAACGGAACAAAGCTTCAACTGGTTCAAAAGCGCGATTATGACAAGACATTTCGCAACGAAGCTTTTGTGCGTAGCGAATCGGAGCAGATGATTTGCGATTTCATCACGAGTAGCCTTAATGCGCAAGGTATCTCCGCAGACGATAGTCAAATACGCAACGAATCGCATAGCATCGTAGATGGTAGCTATCAAAGCTTCCTATCACCCAACTTCAACAAGCAACTAACTCGAATCCTTCCACAACTAAACGCATAAAACAACAACTAATAATCTCATACATTATGATTGATCAAAACAACAAAGAACAACTTCAAGCCTACGAATTCATTGCCAACACAAATTCAAGTTTCTTCCTCACAGGTCGTGCAGGAACTGGTAAAACCACATTCTTGCAAAATGTGCAAAAAATGGTGGGAAAGGACTTCATCACATTAGCGCCAACTGGAGTAGCAGCTATCTTGGCGGGCGGAGATACAATTCACTCATTCTTCGGACTACCATTAGAGGTGTGCGTACCTGGTACATGTGGAAAAATGAGTCAACGTCATATTTTGACATTGCACTATGCCGATACTATCATTATCGACGAAGTGTCGATGGTGAGATGTGATATTATTGACGCAATCGACTACACTATGCGCAAAGCATTGAGAACTACGTTGCCTTTTGGTGGAAAACAAATGGTTTTTGTTGGCGATATGTTCCAGCTTCCACCTGTTGTGAGTTCTGTTGTGGAAAAAGATATATTGCGCGACATATATCAAACCGAGGAATTCTTTTTCTATAAGGCACATGCCATTAAGCGCATGCGTATGCCTAAAATCGAATTTCAAAAGGTGTATCGCCAACTTGAGGACCAAACATTTCTTCACATCTTAGAGAATGTTCGCCTCAATAAGGTTACTCCTGAAAATATTATGAATCTCAACAAGCGAGTCTCACTTCCATCACCCGAAGAAGGCCTGGTAATCACTCTCGCTTCGCGAAACAAAACAGCCGACAAAATCAATCAAGATAGATTGGCCGACATTGCCAACAAAGAGTTCGTTTACGAAGGAACAGTAACTGGGAAATTTGAAGAAAAGAAATTTCCTGTTGACCTAGAGCTACGACTAAAAGTAGGAGCTCAAGTTATGTTTACGCGTAATGATCCTCAGCGCCGTTGGGCAAATGGAACACTTGCCACAGTCGTAAAACTACACAAAGATGAAATTCATGTGAAATTGAATTCGGGCGATGTGTATGTGGTACCATGCTGTTCGTGGAATTCTTATAGCTACGAATATGACAAAGAAACTAAAAAGATACAGAAGGAGGTTGTTGGAACATTTACACAATACCCTCTCAAACTCGCGTGGGCTATCACTGTGCACAAAAGTCAAGGTATGACTTTCGACAAGATGACAATTGACCTAAGCCATGGCTTTTTTGCCTCAGGTCAGCTATATGTTGCATTGAGTCGAGTGCGCTCTCTTGATGGTTTATTCTTGTCAAAGAACATTGTTCCACAATATGCTTATACTAATCGTGAAATACTCACATTTGCGGTTGGCTATAACGACGATAGAACCATTAACAATGAAATAGAAAGCGGAAAAGCTGTATTCGAGCCATTGAAAAACAATGACTACGATGAGGCCGCAAAGCAATACCTATTGCTATTGGCAAAGAAGGCACAGGAAGGAGACCTCAAGGAGGCTTTGCAACTGTCAAAACAATTTCTTGATACCATTATCTGCGATGATGGACTATATGGTTGCATCGAGAGCATTCCTGCTGACCTATCCAATTCTGAACATTGGACTAATCATTTCTTGGTAGCATTGCTAAACTTATATGCAGGAAATTATGATATTGCGTTGGAGTCGATTGACCGAGTTCTAGCAAAGCATCAATGCCAAGAGGCTTTCTATGTAAAATCGCGTGCTTTAGCAAAACTTCAGCGCTATAAAGAAGCCGATGAAGTTAATTGTATTCTTGGCGAATTCTTCGAAATGGCAACTCCAGATGCAAAAGTATTGTATATGGTTGCTGTAATTAATGAGTTACACATTGGTGACCCAGGCATTGAACTGATGAAAAAACTGGTGGAATTACGCCCAAAATATGACAACGGCATAACTACACTTAGAATGCTCATGAAAAATAAGGGGCTGAAACTGCCTGAATCGACCGACTCACCATGTGATCTTGTAACCGATTTCAATTCAGATATAAGTTACGACGAGTTCAACGAAAAGCTAAAGCTATGTCGTAAAGAATCGCCAAAATCACTAACATTATTAGTGAGAAGAATAAAAGCATCAATGGAAAAACAATAAAAAAAGATATAACTATGAAAAAAGTGACTAATTCAAAAGCAATTCCTGTTACAACATTGCCCGCAGAGCAAGCAATGAATTTCTTCTTAGAATCAGACCAGTATTGTACAACTGAACTGCCAGAATATTTTGATTTTGCTCCAGTGTTGGAGTATGCAAAGATGGCTATCGGCAACAAGTTGTTGATAGATATTTGCAACGGTGCAAATCCCACCGATGTTAGTGGGGTAAATCTTGAAGTTATTTCCAATAAAGATGGCAGATATGGGGTTCGTCCGCTCACATTAGCAAATCCGTTCCTATATTATATGTTGGCTCGTGAGATTTGCAATGAAAAGGCGTGGGATAAGATATGTGAATGTTTTGATCTGTATAAAGACGAACATTTCTCAGCTTGCGCCATACCAATGGTTAAGACTGATGACAAACCAAAGTCTTTCCGTGGAGCTACTTCAATTCTAAATTGGTGGAGTTCTATGGAACAAACCTCTATTGAATTGTCGCTGAAATATCGCTACATGTTTATTACCGATATCACAAATTGTTTCGGACAAGTCAATCCCGAATCAATAGGTTGGGCATTGGCTCGCAAGGGTACCGAGTGTGAAACGGCTGAAAACAACGCATTGGCAACAAATATTCAAACATACATTCGAGCCATGCAACAAGGTCGTAATATGGGACTACCACAAGGTAGCAAACTGTTTGGGTTTATTGCCGAAATTATTCTCGGTTATGCTGATATGCTTTTCGTTCGTGAAATAGAGAAGGCACAAGCAGATGGCAAATTGCCTAAATACTTGGACTATAAAGTATTGCGCTATGTTGATGACTATCGCATATTCTGCAACGACCGTGATGCTCTTGAAGCGTTGTCGTATATGCTTCAACAGATATTGGAACGATTCAACTTCCGCATGAACACATCAAAGACCAAAATTAGCTCTGATTTAATAGCCGATTCTATCAAGTCAGATAAAGCGTACTATATCTTTAACACACCTATAGAGAGTAAGCAAACTTATCGCGACGAGAACGGAAATGAGCGCAAAGAGCAAGGCTATGATTTTGATGGATTCCAAAAGCATTTACTGTTCATCTACGAATTTTCTCGACAATTCCCTAATGGAGGTCAGTTGAAGAACAAACTCTCAGCATTTAGTAAGCGTATTGAGAAACAATTGTCAACAAAAACTCGCAAGAATGAGATAACTATGATTGATCTGAAAACAGGCAAAACTTCGAAAGAAGTCTTGTTAAAAGAATACGCAGGTCATTTGTGGGAGAACATTTCTGCAATGGTAGCTATTGCTGTAGAAATTGCTGCAAACAATGTTAATGCAGCACATTATGCATTGAAAGTAGCGAGTCAAATGCTCGCAGACATGAAATCGACTGATATGCAAAAGAAGCGAGAAATAATACATCAGATATATCTGAAACTTAGACATCAACCAAATTCAGCATTTTTACAAGTATGGCTTCAAAATATTACTCATACAACAGATGATTGGTCTTCGGCTGAGGTATATGATATGCCTTTATGTAAGCTTGTCGCACAGCAGCCAGTTAATTTATGGAATAATTCTTGGTTGAAGGGGGAAATTGCTGATAAATTGCCCATAGACACAATTGTAAATAGAAAAGTATTAGCAAAAACTGGGCAGGTGATTACATTCAAGGAGAAACGCCAATATGATTCAATGGAGTATTAGTACTCTTGGATTTGGATAATCATTGAAGATATATATATCGATATCCATCAATTCGGGCTTGAGTGACATCGTAATGAATGGTAGCTTAAACTCAAAATAAAATTTAGGTCGGCAAAAAGTCGGCAATTTGGGGGTGGGTGAAAATTGGGTGAAAAAAGTTTTTAATGGAAATGTGGCTGTATATATAGGACAGAAAGCTGTCAAGGGTGATTTTTTAGGACAATTTTAGGACAAAATCGCTTTTAATTGTAAAATTTTGTAAAAGAAAAATCCGTTAACTCGTTATTTATTAGCGAATTAACGGATTTATGGTGTGGTCCCACTTGGGCTTTTAATGTGTTTTTGTGTGATATCTGGTGTTTGTTGTAAAATATCGATAATATTAATAATCAGTGTTTTATGTTGTTTTGTGTTAGTTGAAGAATAACACAAAATCACATTAAACAACAAATAAGACGCCAAAAACACGCCAAAAATTTTGTGGTCCTAGGTAGACTTGTTATCTTTGCAAAAAGATTTTCAAGTTATGGCAAAACTACAATTATCACTATCCAGTAAGAAAAATAAGAGTACTGGATACCAAGAAATACTAATCCGTTTTTACAATGGAAAAGCATTTAATCAGCGTGCTCGTTCAGGTATATATATTTTAGATGACCCAAACTATTGGGATGGAACCCAAATGGTGGATAAACGAAGAATGAATGATGAGAATAGGCGTTATCATAATGACCAACGAGCCAAAATTGAGGCGTTGTGCCATTTTATCGAGGAAGAGTGGCTAAAATGGGACAAAAATGCAGTATTGCCATCTGATTGGCTAAAGACTGAGGTTGATAAGTTTAATCATCCTGAAAAGTATGTTGTAGTTGAAGAGGGAGAAGAAGAAAAGAAACCTATGATGCTACGAGAGGCTGTTGAAGCATTTATTGAGGGTGCTCCCTCTCGTATTCAAGAGAATGGAAATCACAAGGGTCAACCTGTTAGTCATCGTACAATCTTGCAATACAATCAAATGAAAAGATACTTATTTGAGTATCTCGATTTTGCGAAAATGGGCGATATTCCAGTAAGAGACCTTGATAAGAAGTTTTACGATGGCTACGTATCGTTCCTAAATTTCAAAGGTTTCAAGTTAAATACTGTTGGTAAACATATCAAGAATGTAAAGGCTGTGATAAATTGGCTCCCATTGAGTGAGCGAATGGAATGTGAGTTTGTGGCTCCAAGAAAATGTAAGAAACTTTCAGAGGAGGTTGATAATGTTTACTTGTCAACTGAAGAACTACATGCAATTGAAACGGTAGAATTGGAGCATGCTTATCACGACAAAGTAAGAGACCAGTTTATACTTCTTGCATGGACAGGTTGCCGATATAGTGACTTAAACAAACTTGCAGACCCTAAAAGCATAGAGCGAGGATATTTTGAATTGGAACAGATGAAAACAGGCACAAAGGTATGTATTCCAATATTTGAACCAGTGAAAAGAATATTTCAAAAGTATAATGGAGAGTTGCCTCCAGTTATTTCTAATCAGAAATTCAACTCATTTCTAAAAGAAATTTGTCAAATGGCAGGAATAACCGAGGACACATCTATTACTCATACCATAGCAGGTCGTCGCATTAAGGAGTATTTTCCAAAGTATGAATTGGTAAGTGCTCATACTGCTCGCCGTTCGTTTGCAACTAATATGTTTGAAAGTGGAGCCCCAGCACTTGTTATTATGCAAATCACAGGACACAAGACAGAGAAAGCATTTTTGTCTTATATCAAAACCGACCCTGAGACTTACGCAAGAATGCTGATAACGCAATGGAATAAGTCTCAACAAGAAAAAACTGAGAAAGAATAATAATATAAACAATCCTCTACATCAAATATTTTTACTATTTTTGCACAAGTAATCGCTTAAAGGTGGTATAATACCACCCAAAATGGTGGTATTTAACACATCAATATATATGGCAGACATTAATAGCATTTATAATCAGTGGAAGTCTCTTCTTCCTTTAACAGAAAAAAAACAGGCTCAGTTAGCTCGCAAATTTACTGTAGAATACAACTATAATTCAAACCATATAGAAGGTAATACCTTAACATATGGTCAGACTGAGTTATTGCTACTATTTGGGAAAGTAAGTGGCGAGGCAGAGATGAAAGATTTCGAGGAGATGAAAGCTAGCAATGTTGGGTTAAAAATGATGGCTGAGATTGCTAAGGAAAAGTTGCCGTTGACAGAAACATTTATTCGACAACTTCATCATACCTTATTGCGTGAAGATTATACCGTTTATACCACTCTGCCAGGAGGATTACAATCAAGCTATGTTGTTCATGCTGGCTCATATAAAACGCGACCTAATAGTGTTATTACACGCTATGGCGATCGTTTTGAATATGCTTCACCTGAAGAGACTCCGGCATTGATGAATGATTTGGTAAATTGGTATAACGAAGCAGAAGGAAGTGGTAAGTACTCACCAATCGAACTTGCTGCGTTGTTTCATTATAGATATATTCGTATTCACCCTTTTGAAGACGGCAATGGACGCATTGCACGATTGATGGTCAACTATATTCTTTCGCGCCACGAATGGCCTATGATTGTAGTGCGCAATAGAGATAAGCAATCATATTTAGAAGCATTGCATCAGTCTGATCTTGTCGTAGGACCAGCTCCGTCAGATGGCGCTCATGCGTCACTAAGAGAAATTCGGCATTTTATGACATATTTCAACAAACTAGTTAAAACTGAAATAAAAGCAGATATTGATTTTGTTACCAAATCAGACGAAAATATATGGTGGTATGATGGTAAAATTGTTACATTCAGAAGTCCTAACACTTCAAAAATTTTGTTTGCTTTACAAGAAAACCCATCGATTTCGTATGAAGAATTAACTAAGTTGATTGGAATTAATACATCTGCTATTCAGAAACAAATTAATAATCTAATTAAGAAAGGATACATACAACGCAAAGATTCAGGCAGAGAATGGTATGTACTGATTACATCAACTATATAATTCGGAATCTCTATTGCGAAAGCAATAAATATGGAAACGAACAAGATGTCGACGCCATGCTCACTTTATATGGTGGTTCAAGCAAAGAAACCGACCAGAAAACGCTAAAACCGACCACAAAAACCGAATTATAGAGATGCTAAAATCTAATCCCAATATTGCACGTTCAGAAATGGCACAAGTGTTAGGAGTATTCTGAGATTATGCTTCTTATTCTCCGAAAATTTTCGGTGAATAATTTGTTTATTCTCCGAAAACCATCTAATTTTGTCACAAAATATAGCATATATGAGATATATACATGATTTTAAGAATTGGTGGCAATTTCATTATGATAGCCAACAAATAATGAATGTATTAGGTCGAGTACGAGCCAAACAAGGTTCTCTAATGGGACGGATGATGTCTTTAGGATTTGACTCACAAGATGAAGCTATGCTATCAAATATGTCGCTTGAACTTGTTCGTTCTTCGGAAATTGAAGGCAAAGAGTTAAATTATGAAGAAGTTCGATCTTCAATTGCTCGTCGACTTGGGATTGACACAGCTGGTCTTGTGCCAGTGTCTCGTTATGTTGATGGTGTAGTAGAGATGCAATTAGATGCGACTCAAAACTATGATAAAGCACTTACTCACGATCGTCTTTTTGGATGGCATAATGTACTATTTCCAACAGGAATGAGTGGTTTATATCGCATAGAAGTCGGCAAATATCGTACGGGAGAAATGCAAGTAGTATCCGGAGCTATGGGAAAAGAAAAGATACATTATCAAGCCCCATCTCCTGAGCGTGTACCTGCCGAAATGGACCGTTTTATCGAGTGGGTAAACAATAGCAATGACATCGATGCTGTATTGAAAGCAGCCATTGCTCATTTATGGTTTGTATCAATACACCCTTTTGATGACGGAAATGGTAGAATAACAAGAGCCTTGACCGATATGTTACTTGCTCGTTCTGAAAATAGTAGTAAACGTTTCTATTCTGTATCTGCAGAAATAAAAATATTACAAAAGGAATATTACGAAGTCCTAGAGCGTACACAACGCGGAAATGGTGATATTACCGATTGGCTTTTATGGTTTTTGCATTGCTTTGAACAAGCATTAAGTGCGTCGGAAAGCACTTTGTCCTCAGTAATGCACAAAGCTGAGTTTTGGGAACGCAATCGTGATGTTTCTTTCAATGAACGACAAAGAAAATTGCTGAATATGCAATTTGATGGATTCAATGGCAAGCTAACAAGTAGTAAATGGGCGAAAATTGCAAAATGTTCGCCAGATACTGCACTAAATGATATAAACGATCTTATTGCAAAAGGCATATTGCAGAAATCTGATGAGGGAGGTCGTAGCACTAACTATATATTAGTAGATTATAATTCTTAATGGTAGCAATATCTTAGCAACAACAAGGGGACTATAACTGAATAAAAAAGTTATAATCCCCTTTTAGTTAAAGCGAAAGGACCTAAATCTCTAATCCAGCATTCTTGCAATAATGGAAGAAGGTACCAATACCTATGCGACGATTGGAGCGTAATAGATTGTTGAATTTGCGGTCGCATTCTTTGGCATTGTATCCACTATTTTGAGAACTGCATAAATGAAACCATTGCCGACCACTTTCCCCTAATGATGATAAAGCAGCTCCAATCTTTACCCAATCGTCATAGGTCCCAGTTATGTCGATATGTCGTTGTGATATTTCTCGGCACAAATTTGCAACCTTGTCTTCGGCTTCATATACATCATAATCGTAGGTGTATTTGTGGAAAATAGACTTCGGTTCACGATAGATGCCAGAAAACGGCTTTGCACTCATATTTACATACTGATGAATATCGTAACTTTGACATCTCAATCGGCACACATCGCCACAAGCCCTGTCAATAGCAATGCCCATTTCATCAAATACTCGCACCAACTTCTCAAATTGAGCCTTATGTTCTTCGGGATATTTTAATGGGATAATCAAAAAATATCCGTTACCACTGACTGAGCGAGATGCATAAGCAACTTCTTCAATATGGCTAAGTACGTCAGGAATGAGAGTATCAAAGTTCGCAATATGTAGGTTGTCCTTTCGGTCAATATCCACACATATCAGACCACTATGCTTTACGAGGTTT
>JAEIGA010016847.1_pt1 | contig 11117 bp, 10 predicted proteins | sample 9270691 | NCBI WGS metagenome assembly JAEIGA01 (sample SAMN17057246, study PRJNA624740) | gut metagenome | biome: biome; isolation source: fecal sample | host: Bos grunniens | place: China: Xizang | collected 2019 | reverse complement strand
TACTGCAGATACCATTGACCATCTTCAGAAATCTCAAAATCACTTGAGGATGGCAGGCTGGATTTCTGATCTATCAGCCAGGGAATACTTTTTTCCGGTGTATCACCTATTACATTCAGAAATTCCATCTTTGACAGATCATTTGCGGGGATGACCGCCATCTCATATCCGCCGCCATTAAACAGGAATCCGTCCGCCAGTTCAAAACCTGCGGAAAATACATCATGGAATTCCAGGATTCCGTTGGCAAATGCTTCGGGATATACGATCTTGACTGTACCGTTTTCAAACAGGTAATGCCATCTGTCTTTTGTATAAGCAAGGGCATCCAGACAGTCTGATTCCATCAGGTCATAGTCGATCAGTTTTCCCGTTTTCATATCGAACAGCATTGCGTATTTCTTCCATACTGCAGCAAAGTAATCCGAGCTGGTAAGATAATATCCGCCTTCAAGGTACGCTCCTGTTGAGGGGTCAGAAGGAAGAATGTCCGGATCATCAATACGGCTGAAACTGACTGTACCATCAGGGAAATATCCCTCTGTCATCGTGAGGACATGATCATCGCCGAATGCAATGGTAAACAGGAAAACACTGCCGCTGTTACGGAATACACTTTTTATATCCGTGATCTCATAATTATCTATATGGTACGGGAGTGATCTGAAGACCGATAATGTCTGATCCGTCAGATCTGCTTTGAATGTCATTGCTTCATATTCTCTCTTAGAGACATCGTCATATGTTCGGAAGCTGACCAGACAGATTCTGTTATCAGCCGAAAAAGCACAGTCAAACGCATTAGCGATCGTATGCTCCGTGGCATCTGACAGAGCAGCAGAATAGACCTGTTTTCCGGTCAATGTATCAATGATGATCAGATTCTTTTTTTCCTGGATACAGACCAGTGATGCATCATCTGAAATTCCCAGATATGTCCCTTGGACCTGATAATCCATACTGCCTGTCCCGCTGTCCAGCAAAAATACCGATCCATAGTTTGCGGTCAACAGTTTCCCGGCCTTTTTCAGAACATGTATGTACTCTGGAGAGTATTGTCCCGGCTCTGTTTTCCACAGCTGTTTACCGCTGCCGTCAATACAATAGACTCTTTTATCATTTCCGCCAAAGAAGATATGTTCACCATCCGTATCGATACAGTCCGGGATCACATCATAATCAAACGCACGATCAAAGCGCAGATCAGGTGTACGGTAGAGATACAATGCCTCGGACACTGCTTTCTCGGCAGCCGGGACATACGGGCGGTCTGACTGGTAAGGCAATGCCTCGAATGCATATTTCAGTGCAGATGTACGGTCACCGGATGTTAATGCGGAAGCAGAAAGTGCTGCAAGTGCTTCTGACTCTTTTTTCTGGGTATTGCGGTGTTCGATTTCAAGTTCGTTGTACGCTGTCTGGATCTGATGATTTTTATAAACGACCGTTCCGGTATATCCCAGCAGCAGGCATCCCGCCAGACTTCCTGCAATGATCCTCCTTCTGGTCTGATAGCGGCGTTCCCGCTGCCACAGATCATCAAACGCACAGGGGATCATCGCCGCGTAAAGTCTGAAAATCTCTTTGTTCAGGAGTTTCATATCCGGTCCGGCAGTACCGCATATGTTTGCGGCAAGCGGTTCGACCAGTTCCACCGGTTCATTCGTATCCGGATCATAAACGTGTGTCAGGGAATCAGGAAAAGATGTTTCCGGTGTCCCGTCAGCCAGTACTGCCAGTACATGACTTCTCGGATGATGTTCCAGGAAATACGTGATCTCCCTTCTGCACCAGGCAGACTGCGGAAGATCAGGTGTGCAGATCACGATCAGATATTCTGAATCGTCCAGCGCCTGTGTAATATTGGAAGACAGGTCATTTGAAAGAGGCAGTTCATCCTGATCACGGAATACCCTGCCGAATCTGCGGTCAGTTATACCGTGTTTTTCAGCGATCTCTGCCGGGATCCGGTAATGCTCGATCAGCTGATGAACAGCCTTGGCTGTCTTCATATCATTCGGTTTATGCCTGTAACTGATAAATGCTTTATATTTTCTTCCGACTTCTGTCATATCATCCACCTGTTTAATGAACCTATTTTAACATTCCTGTCATATTTCATGTATATGATGCAAAAGGCTTTATGATCCATGATCCCGGATCATTGCCGGTAAAACAAAAAGACCCGACCAGTTTATCTATTGATCAGGTCTTCAGATCAGCAGTGCCCGCAGGCGTGCAGCAAGCAGATGAAACAGCAGTCCGAGTATGATCAGTGCCAGCAGATATACCTTACCGAATGAAGATGTCAGATTGCTTGAGATATCTCCAAGATACGGAACATGGTATTTCACAACACCGATGACTTCCTTATACAAGACTGCGGTGAAGTCCTCACCCGCATTCGCATCACCCTTGGTGGATATTTTTCCTTCTACAACATTGTTATTTGTAACACGGTGGACCACAACACTTCCGCCGCTGTAGAAAGCGATCACTTCCCCTTCGGTAAGATCTTTGGCTTCCGCAGTCTGGACAAATATCATACTGCCGGCAGGAATCGCAGGTTCCATACTGCCGCTCACAACATTGTACATATCATATCCGAACAGTCTCGGCGTAGACATCGGTATCAGCAGTACGATGACACCCAGCAGAATGGCTGTCCCGATGATACTGCAAAGGGCAGGGAGAATACTCCCGCCCCTTGAAGTGTTATTGTAATCTGTCCTGTTCATTCTGCAGTTCTGCTTTTTGCAAACAAGGCGATCAGAAGTGCCAGCAATCCGGCACTGCCTGCACCAATGCCGATCATGATGCCTGTGCTCAGACCTCTGCCTTCAGCAGCGATGTCTGCGTCGATCATCGCATCAGCAGATCCGGATGTTTCAGCCATGCCTTCAGGATCCTGATCAAGATCAATGATCGTTTTAGGCAGGTCTGATTCTGTATCCGGTACTGTCTCACTCTGATCTTCTGCGGAGTTGATTTGGTTTGCATTCGTATTGGAGGCTGATGCGGCATATCCTTTTTTACCTGTATTTTCAGAAGGAAGCTGGATGTAGACGACTCCGCCATCCTCAACGATATATGTTACTCCGCCGCTTCCCGATGTTCCGACGACCTTCGGTTTGACCTTCTTGTATTTGAATGTAAATACATTTTCACTCGGTTCTGAAACCAGAGTCTTTTCCAGATTATATGCCTCAGGCAGATATCCGTTAACATACCGGAATGCAACAACAGGCTTGTCTCCGACATTTCCCTGATAGGTTGCTGACGCAAGCAGCGTTTTGCCGGACGTATCTTGATATTTGACGGTATACGCAGTTGTTTTGCCTTTCATTCCGTATGATGCAACAAATACTGTATCTTCTGTGATATCAGTCGTTCCTACAATACCTTCAATACCGCTGATATGGAAACCTTTGAAATAGTAGTCAGTATCTGTAACCGTTATATTTCCTTCGTAATCAGCAGGATTCCATGTAGCGCCATAGGGGATCTCCATCTCTGCAGTTCCGCTGTAGGTACCATGAAGGCCAGGATCGATCGTTACTCTGTATTTGTAGTTTGCTGCTGCAGTGACGGCGCTGCTTCCGATCATCAGAAGAAATGCCATCATAAGGCCCAATATTAACTTTAATCGTTTCATATCAATACTGCTCCTTACTCACTCTTCCTGGAAGAACGCCTCAGCATAACTGCCGCAATGATGAACAGCAGAATGCTGCAGGCAAATGTACCTGCATACAGGGGAAGATTGGAACGATCACCGGTATTCGGCAGATATACGATCGTCTGTTTTTTATCGACGATCACTTCCGGATCATTCGGTTTTTTTGTCGTTTTGGGAACTTCCACCGCAAAGTCCATCGTCAGCTTTGCAAGCGCGTCCTGATAGCTGTTTGTCTGAGTCTCACCATCCAGGACAATGTGAACACGCAGCGATGATGTTGTGCTGGCTCCCATCGTTTCCAGATAGAAGTAATCTTTCAGAATTTCGCCCGGTTCATGCAGACCGACACCTGCCGTTGTATCTTCACCGCCGACCGTGTCACTTGTAAAGATCTTGTTTTCCTCGCCTTTACTGTCGGTATAGATCAGTTCATAGGTATATGCACCGCCATTGGCTACGCTGTTATCTTCCAAACTCCTGATAACTTTGTTGTTCATCCACCAGTCAGCTTCACCCTTATAGCTGTTTTCAAGCTTGATATTGAAGTTGATCTCATCTCCCGGTTCCATGCCGCTTACGGAATCCGTGATATCTGCAGATGTGAAGTTGCTGACCATTTCCTTGCCGGTAAATGTAACTTTCCAGTCTGTTTCATTTACAGGATAAGTTTCCGCAGAAACTGTCATAAAGCACATGCTGATTGCAGAAACGGAGGCTGCTAAACGAATCAATGTTTTGTTCATCACAGTCGACCTCCTTATTTCAGGCTCAGGGTCGTTCCGCTGATCGAAGCATCCCTGCCCCATGCGCTCTTGATCGCATCCTCTGCGTTATGTGTCTGGACACCGTCTACCTGAACTTCCAGCGCAAAGAATTTGTCATCATATGTATATGTTGTTGTGATCGTTGTGACTGTCTTTCCTTCTACCGTTTTTGTTGCGGTAGACTGTGTTGCTACAACCTTTACAGCAGGATCGATTTTGATCGATTTCATGAACGCAGTTGTTTCATCACCAACTGCCAGCGGTTCCGTGTAGTACATTACGGTCCGCTCCGGGTGATCTTCTGTTTCGGAATATACAGGATCTATGATCCACCCGTCATCAGTATTCAGTTCAAGCTGGATATAGGACGGTGCCAGATCAACCTGTTTGTTTCCGTTTGCATCGACCCAGTATTTATAGATCGTTGCACGGACATATTCGCTGATTCCGCCATTGTTGAATACTGTCAGTTCTTCCTTGTATGTTTTTCCGAATTCAAACGAAGTGATATCTCCCAGCACTTTTGCACTTCCGCTGGTTTCCCAGCTTCCGGAAGACCACTTTTTAGAAGCGGATATGTCTCCGTTTTCTTTGAGCTGAAGCCCGATATGATATGTTTCAAACTGTCCTGTATATGTTTCGGAGAAGTACTTCAGAACAGCTCTCGCGCCGCCTACGGCACTGAATGCAAGCAGGACAAGTGCTGTCACCAGCATTGCCAGCACGCTTTTCGGAAGTGATTTCAAACGCTTAATCATTGATCGTCACCTCCGTTTTCCAGTCTGCTTCAACTGCAGGAATCATGCTTCCGTCAGAATTATATTGAACAGGTGTTGTTTAATAGATCACTACAACATTGAAGCTGTCTCCTGCTTTCGCATCTGCAGGAACATCGTTGATCACCACATTCAGAACAGTCGTGGTTTTTGTGCTTTCAGTATTTCCGATATAACCATCGTAATACCAGTAACCATCACCGCCGTCTGACCATTTATCACCGGAGTATGTCAGTGTCATTCCTTCCGGAGCGAATCCTTTGGCACGGACATATACCTGACCGTTGTCATCACCCAGGTAAGAAACTGTCAGTTTTTTTGTCCAGCTTTCAAAACCTTCTTCGATCGTTGTATGCTCACTGAATTTTACTTCTGTATGTCCTTCAGAACGGACACTGACACTGAAATATGCCATTGCGCTTTTCACGGAAGCACACAGCAGGAGACATATAGCAGCGACAGTCAGAATCAGATTTCTTCTTTTCATTCTGTACCACCGTCCTTTGTCAGATTCCATTCACCTTTATCATATGTGAAGATATTTTTGATTCCGTGACCATGCGGGATCTTTCCGTTGTATTTGTTGCCGAAACGTACGGTCGCTGTATTGTCAGCTGTCAGTTCTGTCCCCTTTTCAACCGGAACCAGGATATCTGTCTCAGCTTCAGCATCCGTCGTCAATTCATAAGATACACCTGAGTATACTTCAGTTACGGTAATATGCGTGCCTACCGGGATTCCTTCCACCAATGCTGTTTCAAGACCTGCATCACTGAATGTTATAGATGTTACATTGCTGTAGACCTGGCCATCATCGATCGTGCCGACAATGTCGAACACAAATGTCACAGGAGAAGAATTTTCGTATACTTCCAGGAGTTTTTCGATACGGAGACTGCTCAGACGTCTTTCGCGTTCTGCTTTCAAAGTAATAGTCAGATCATAGAACCATGTCCCGTCGGATGTTTTCATTTCCTCTCTGGTGTCCTCATTTGTACTGGGCAGTGAAACCAGCTGGGGAGTAAATGTATACACGTACTGCTCTGTATAAGCAGTTGTAGTATTATCTTCTACATAGTCTTCGGCTTTTGTCTTTTCCAGATTATGAACGACCATCAGGTACAATCCTGCGGAAACCTCTTTCTCACCTGTTTTTTCACCAAAATTTTCTGTGACATCCGGCTTATTTGAAAGTGCCTGCTCAAAAAGCTGTTCTTCGATCGTATTCCAGTCACTGCTTTCAAGCTTTGATAGTCCGTCATAATTTGAAATATCATAACCTGTAAGACTGTATCCATCGATCAGATCGTATGTGAATGTATCATAATGCTCATCTTTTGTGATTCCGGCAATACGATAATAATCAACAATGATCCTGTCAGTAACACTATCACCGCTGCCGACCTGATAATCTTCCAGGTCTTCCTGGAACTCCGGTTCGGTATTTGCAGTCAGATAACAATCCGCATCAACATTTAATGAAGCCTGGGTATGCAAAGTTCCAAGTACCATAGCAGGCACAAATAAAACAGCTGCCAGAACACCTTTGATTATGCCGTTTTTCCTCTTACCCATACAAACTCCTTATCTGCCGGAAATATCCGGCAATGATTCTATAACTGATTTTTCATTAAATGAAGTATGACTGTTTTTATGCAATATAAAAATTTTGTCAGAGAGAAACTGACGTTAACATCATACCATTTAATTCAAAAATATTTAGATTTTTTCTTTGTTAATTTCCATTCTATTAGCCTTTACACTGAAATATACAGTGTTTATATGAAAAATCCATCAATTAATTTCATAAAATTTCCATGATTCACGATCAGAACATCTGTAAAACAGGTCCAACTGAAAAATGAGCATTTCTGCTCATCAGTGGATCTTGAAATTACCGAACGGCCAGATTCTCAGGATCAGTTTTCCCGCGATCAGATCATCGGAAATACATCCGATCTCCTTCATACGTGAGTCTACCGAGGTGCTTCTGTGATCACCCATAACGAAGATTCTTCCTTCCGGTACCTGATATGGAATCTCTATGTTCATCTGCAGATCAAAATCAAATGTTTTATCCGTGACGTACGGTTCATCCAGCATCTGATTGTTGACATACACATTGCCGTCCTGATCGATATCGACCCATTCACCGCCGGAAGCGATCACTCTTTTCACAAGCAGCCTGTTATTATAGTAAAACGCTACCAGGTCTCCGTGTTCAAACTTTCCTGTACGCAGCGAAGCAACGATATCTCCTTCTTCCAATGTCGGTGACATGGAACTGCCGTAAATACGGAAGATCGGGAAAACAAGGGTAGCCACCAGAATAGATGCAGCAGCCACGGTGATCAGAATATAGATCGTACTTCTGATCGTACGTCCATAGCGCTCATTGTACCTGACGCGTTTGAGTTCTTTTTCCAGTTCTTCTGTTGTCGGCCGGACGGTGATCTTACTCTTCATTTTCCTCTGTGTCATCTTTCTTCCCCGTCATTTCCTGCAGTTTTCTCAATTCTTCCCGTTTCATGATATTGATATCACGAATGCTGGCAAGATACTGGTCTGCTGCATCCTGCACAGCTTCAAACACCCGGTTCAAACGGAGTGATGCTTCGGCAATGGAACCTGCTTTATTCATGATCAGCCTTTTTTCTTCAAGCTTCTCTTTCAGTTCGGCGTTCTCCTGTCTCAGTCTGTCATTTTCTTCTGAGATTTCCACCAGTATTTCCAGCAGATCCCCTCTCTTCAGTTTTTTCAGATCCTTTGTATCCATAATCAGGCTCCTTATAAATTCAGTTTCTTTTTGATATCATCCAGATTTACTTTTGGCTGTGCGCTGATCATAAACAATATGATGATCAGGATGATGATGATCGGTATTGCTACAAATGGTGCTATGTAATATGGTTCATACTGTATTGCGTCAGCAGTGACCTGCAGATCCCCGCCGGCATTTTCCACACGGTGTCCCCTGACCAGCAGACGGTGTGTATTGATGCCGTATGGTGTACAGGTAATCAGAGTACAGTAATCTTTTCCCGGTTCTATGACCAGATCACTCAGGTCACTTGGTTCCACGATCCTGATCTGATCCACTTCATATGTGTATGTTTCGTTCAGGACTACGAGGGCAAACCTGTCACCTTCTGTCAGACGGTCAAGATCAGAAAACAGTTTCGCTCTTGGCAGACCTCTGTGACCGCTTAATGCTATGTGTACGCCCTCTGTCGGATCGGTGACTTCACCGGTTTTATGATCATAGCTTGCCGTCCCTACAGGGAGACTTGTTCCCTCGAGGTGGCCTACGCTTGTCTGCAGAACCGCTTCGCTTGTCCCGTGATAAATAGAAAGCTTCACATTGATCTTGTCGATCTGAATGTAACCCATGTTGCCGCCGACCGCGAAATTCAGTTCATTTTCATAGCGTTCCTTATCTTCATCCGTCAATATCCAGTCGATCCCATTGTCGCTGATGCCGCGGTTATATTCCTGGGCTGAAGCAATGATCCGTTCATATTCACTTGTATCCAGATTGGCAACGTCACTCGTGTAGGACATGATCGCCCTTGACTGATGGAATGAATTCCAGTAATCCGAAACACTCGGATACAGCAAAAGTCCCAGGCCCACAAAGAAAGCAAGCATGATCACGATATTTGACCAGTTCTTCCGAAGCCAGCTTTCAGGCCGTTCTGTCTTCTGCACGGATTCAGTTTCTATCTGCAGTTCTTTTTTATTTTTTTTCATAATACAAGCATTGTATATCTTATCATTCCAGACGATTATTGTGCAAAAAAACATACTGCAGATAACCCGGATCTCCACGCCCGGATCATAACTGTTTCATCTGAGACAAAATGCGTTTTATTACAATAAATATGTGAAAGTAAAAATATGTCTTCCCATCAGCCCGGATTACGGATATATTGTTCCTGCGCTGTAAGAATAACAGCATGAAAATCAGCCGGATAGAAAGTCTTCCTGTTTATTCTTAAATTTCCTGATTATAAGCAGATCTGCATTAAAAAATGCTGTCTGCATACAAAGAAAGGAAGACACTATGAAACATCTCAAACGACATCTATCGCTGGCATTATCCGTATTTATCCTGATGGGTATGAAAACAGTCGTATTTGCGGAGGGGGAAGGTCAACAGACGGCTGAAACATACACCATCACCGTTACAAACGACAATCCTGCAATATCCATTTCCGGAAAGACCTACACCGCATATAAGCTGTTTGATGTCGCATACAGCGGTACTAACTACGCTTACACCATCAATACCGGCAATCCGTTTTACACAAGCGCAAAATCAGTCCTTGATGTATATTTTGACTTTGGTGATATTGCCTCAGAAACAGACATCAAGAACGTAACTGTAAAACCGGCAAAAATGGATCCGGAAACAAATACACTTTCCGCATCTGACATAAGGGCACTGGCGGATTCATTGAAACCATACATTGCAGGAAACGGTGCCGGATCCGCTGCAGCACAAGGTGAAACAGCTGTTATCACTGTACCTGAAGCAGGTTACTACATCGTCACCGGTACTGTAAAACCAACAGATCCGGAAAATAGTGAAAGCGAGATCATTTCTGCAGTCATTCTTGACAATGCGGATCCTGATGCCGAGATCCAGCCCAAAGCCGGTGTCCCGACATTGTCCAAAAAGATCACAGGTGTAAAAGAAGGTACAGCTTTGATCAACGGTGCAATTCTTGACGAACAGGGACAGGCCGCGTCCGCAAAAGTCGGATCTGTTGTTTCCTTTGAACTCAACTCGATCATTCCTGATCTGACAGGCTACAGTACCTATATATTTACGGTGACCGATACACTGAGTGCGGGTCTGACATATGCGGGTAATTTCCGGATAATGATCAACGAAGCAGAGGTATCTGTATCACCGGAAGTATCCGGACAGACCATGACTGTCACGATCCCCTTTGCGACATTGAGCAATTACACAAAAGGAGATCCGATCAAGATCACTTATGACGCGGCAGTCAATCAGATCGCGCTGACAGCGAACTATGAAAACAATACCGCTGTACTGACATATTCAAACAGCCCATACAGTGAAGGAACAGGAGAAACACCGGCAAAAACAGTCTTCATTACCGATATCGATCTCGATGTACTGAAGGTTGACGGTTCCGATCACAGCAAAGCCCTTTCCGGTGCAGAGTTCAAACTTTACAGAACAGCAGAAGACAGCGATGAATACTATCTGTGGAATACCGATGATCAGACTGTCAGCTGGGTCTCCGCAAGAAACAGCGGTGATACATTCAAAACAGACACGACCGGTCATTTTGAACAGGTGATCAGAGGTTTAGGTCAGGGAACCTATTACCTTTTGGAAACAAAAGCTCCAGTTGGATACAATCTTCTGAAAGATCCTGTCACTGTTGTAATTTCTGCTGCTGAAACAGATCAGCTGATCACATACAATGTTACATTCAACGGAGAATCGGCTTCCCTCTCCGGCAGCAGTATTGATATGAATGCTGCACGAAACACCGTCCAGCCCAAAGCAGCCGGATCGATCGAAAACAACAGCGGTATCATTCTGCCCGATACAGGCGGAACCGGAACGAAACTGTTCTATCTTGCAGGTACAACACTGATCATTCTGACAAGCATTCTCAGTATTTTCAGGAAGAGTACAAAAGTTCAGTAATATCTTTTCATCAGGCCGGCTTTAGACCGGCCTGATTCTATAACTAAAAAACCCACCCAAAGGGTGGAAAGAAAAAAGCGACCCGGCAACGACCTCGATTCACTATGGCAGGCATAGCTATTTTTGGCCCTGGAGTGCTTAACTTCTGTGTTCGGGATGGGAACAGGTGTGACCACTCCGGTATCGTCACCAGATCTGCTTTTCTG
>JAEIGA010016846.1_pt1 | contig 11117 bp, 9 predicted proteins | sample 9270691 | NCBI WGS metagenome assembly JAEIGA01 (sample SAMN17057246, study PRJNA624740) | gut metagenome | biome: biome; isolation source: fecal sample | host: Bos grunniens | place: China: Xizang | collected 2019 | reverse complement strand
CTTTATGTAGGCCAGGTGAGTCCTGTTGCATTCTACCTCGCGAACAAGGCTGCCGGTGCACCGGTCAACGAAGTTCTCCCTTGGATAGGAGCCGCACTGATGGCTTCAGGCGTACTGCTTGAATCGGTTGCAGATGCACAGAAGAAGGCTGCCAAGAAGATCAACAAGAACAGATTCGTCGACACCGGAGTATACAGACTGGTGCGTTGCCCTAACTATCTGGGAGAGCTCGTGATCTGGACAGGAGCACTGATAGTGGCATTCGGAGCATGCTGCTCGGTATGGCAGTGGGTCATCGTTGCAATAGGATATCTCGGAATTGTATATGTGATGTTCAGCGGAGCAAGAAGACTTGAAATCCGTCAGAACAAAGTATATGGAGAAGACCCTGAGTATCAGGCATATATAAAGAAGACTCCTATCCTCCTTCCTTTCGTGCCTATTTATAGCGTTGAGAAGCATACCTGGCTTCAGGCATAAGCGAAGGTACTCCCGGTCAAGCCGGGAATGACAACCAAGTATATGAACGACAGGCATAGACAGATAAGACAGATCACTCTGTGGGGAGCAGTAATAAATCTGCTCCTCACAGGTATCAAGATTGCGGCGGGCGTCCTGGGACGCAGTGCCGCGATGGTTGCTGATGGAGTACACTCGCTATCGGATCTTTTCAGCGATGCCGTCGTACTGATATTCACGCATTTATCTTCCAAGGGGAAAGACCGTGACCATTCATTCGGACACGGCAAGTTCGAAACGATGGCAGCACTGATCGTCAGCATCATTCTGGTCGTTGTCGGTGCCAGGCTGATGAGCGGAGGCATAAGAAGCATCATAGACATCATACACGGACAGATTCCTCCAAGGCCAGGATATATTGCACTTGCAGCTGCCGTTGCATCCATAGTCCTCAAGGAGATGCTCTATCATTGGACCATCAGGGTCGGAAAAAAGACAGGAAGCGGTGCAGTCATAGCCAACGCCTGGCACCACCGCAGCGACGCCTTCTCCTCCATCGGCGCCCTCATCGGAATCGGTGGCGCCATCATACTTGGTGACAGATGGGTGATTCTGGATCCTATGGCATCATGCGGAATAAGCATAGCCATAATTGTCATCGCCGTGAAGATGGCCATGCCGAGCCTTGAGGAACTGCTTGAGGCATCGCTGCCGGAGAGTGTTGAAAAGGAAATAACCGACATCGTCTCAGCTGTCCCGGGAGTCAATGATATCCATGAACTCAAGACCAGAAGAAACGGAATATCTTTCATCATCGATGCACATATAGTGGTAGATCCTTCCATCACGATAGTGGAAGCTCACGATATAGCTACAGATGTAGAGGATGCCCTCCATCATAAATTCGGCGAGGGTACCCAGACAAGCATACACGTAGAACCCGACAAAGAAGCAAGATAAGCATATGCTGAAACGTCTGTTCGGATATGATGCACAGAAGACGACTGTGCGTACTGAAATATTTGCAGGCCTGACTTCGTTCCTTACGATGTCATATATATTGGCAGTCAATCCAAGCATCTTCGGAGCTTTGGGAGCCATGCCACCGGGAGCTGTCTTCACTACTTCCGCGCTGGTGGGAATAATCAGCACGTTGCTTGTGGCATTCATAGCCAAGATGCCTTTCGGCATCGCACCAGGAATGGGCCCCAATGCCTTCTTTGTGTTTACAATATGTTTAGGAATGGGATATTCATGGCAGTTTGCCCTCACTGCAGTCTTCCTGGAGGGTATCATCCTGCTGTTCCTCACACTGAGCAATCTACGTGAAGCCCTTGTGGAAGCTATTCCTCAGGTCATCAAGCAGTCCATAACCATAGGCATCGGACTGTTCATTGCATTTGTCGGATTGCAGAATGCCGGGATCGTAATAAGCAACGACTCCACAATGGTGACCCTGGGCAATATAACTGAAGGAAGCGGACTGCTGGCTCTCATAGGCCTGAGCATGACTTCTATATTGGTCATCCTGAATGTCAAGGGAGGAATGCTGATCGGCATCCTTGCAACCACACTGATCGGCATACCCATGGGGCTGACAGAATATCAAGGGCTTATCTCCATGCCTCAATCAATAGACCCCATCCTCTTCCGTATGGAATGGGACAAGATCATGAGCATCGACATGCTGGTTGCAGTGCTGTCATTCCTCTGCCTGGACCTGTTCAGTCTGACAGGATCGGCATTGGGAGTATGCCTCAAGGGAGGCTTTGCTGATGCACAGGGGAATGTCCCCGGCATAAAGAAACTTTTTCTTGCTGACTCCATCGGTACCATCTTCTCAGGACTGCTGGGAACTTCTGCAGCATGTACCTTCATTGAAAGTTCTTCAGGAGTGGCACAAGGAGGGCGCTCCGGTCTGACGGCCTTTGTCATAGCCATCTGCTTCGTCATGGCATTATTCTTCTCTCCTTTATTCCTGGCCATACCGGCAGCTGCCACATCGCCGGTCCTCATCATAGTCGGACTCATGATGTTCAGTTCAATCCGGGAGCTGCCTCTTGACGACATGTCGGAGGCAATACCTGCTTTCATCACCATCATAACCATGCCTCTGACATATTCCATCGCAGACGGAATCCTGCTCGGAGTCATCAGTTATGTGATACTGAACCTGCTTAGCGGCAAGTTCCGCAAACTTTCACCAGGGATGTATGTTCTGGCCTGCATATTTATCCTGAAATACATCTTCGTGTAATCTCAGCACCTGATTGTACCAACGCATGATGCCTGCCACAGATTGCAGCAGGCATCATATTGATGGGTTTATCAAAGGCTGATATTAAAACGGAAACAGCAACGGAAGGACTATTATCATCACTACTCCCATAAGTATCTGGAGAGGTAGTCCCACCTTCACATAATCCATGAATGTGTACTGTCCTGCGGACATCACGAGAGCATTAGGCGGAGTCGAGAACGGAGAGGCAAAGCACATGCTTGCCGCAACTGTAACCGCAAACATGAACGGCACAGGGCTCACACCTATCTGCACGGCACACTGAAGCGCTATCGGAGCCATCAGGACTGCCGTAACCGTATTGCTGATAAAGATTGTCATCACTGATGTAGCTGCATAGATTCCGGCCATGAGCAGACGTGGACCGCTGCCTCCGAGACCTGTCACTATGGCTCCTGAAATCATTTCCGAAACTCCGGTCTTCTCAAGAGCTATGGACATAGGGAGCATGGCTGCAAACAGCACTATCGTCTGCCAGTTGATGGTCTTGTAGGCAGCCTCGACACTACGCACACAGCCTGTTATCACCATAAGTACTGCAGCCAGAAGGACCGACGTCACAGGTGCTACAGGGATGCCGTCCACTACCATCATCACGATCATCGCGATCATGATCAGCGCAGCTATCGGAGCCTTGTAATCCAGAGTCACCTTTGCAGCCGCCTCAAGAGGCTCGCCGAGGACCACCCAGTTTGTGGACTCGTTCTTCATCCTGGCTATATCCTTCCATGCACCCTGGACAAGAAGCACATCGCCGTCCAGCATCTTCTGAGTACCGAGGTCCTTGAGTATGTAATCCTTCTTCCTTCTGATTCCAAGCACATTCACTCCGAACTTGCTTCGGAATCCGGCCTCGATCACAGTCCTGTTGATCATGGATGAAGTCGGCATTATCAGGATTTCTGCAACTCCTATATCGAAGAAATCCAGAGAAGGATTTGCAGAACTGCCCTCAACCTCATCCGTATGTCTGTCAAGAAGCCTCAATGTATAATCCTCAGCAAATCTCTTTATCTGCTCCGGCTGGCCTGAAAGATACAGCACGTCACCCTGGCCGATGACCAGGTCCGAAGAAGCAAGCTGCTGACTCACCGAGCGGACAAATCTGTTCGGCCCTGTACTGCGGCGCAGCTCCAGGACATTGATTCCATATTCCCTATAGATGTTCAGGTCAACTACAGTCTTGCCTATGGCCTTCGAGTCCTCATCCTTCACATGCACGCGGAAGAGATTGTCGGTCACACCATATTCGTTTACCAGTTCCTTCAGCGACTTGCCTGCCTTCTCCTTACCTTTAGACTTATCCTTCGCAGAAAGCATCCTTGTTGCAGGAAGCAGATACAGGATTCCCACCACAAGCGTCACGAGACCCACAGGGAGGAATGAAAAGAAGCCAAGCGGTTCGAATCCTTCATTTGCGAGTGTATCGCTGACGATAAGGTTAGGAGGAGTACCGATGAGGGTCATCATGCCGCCCATGCTGCTGGCGAAGGCCAGCGGCATCAGCAGGCGACGGGACGAAGTACCGGCTGCCGCTGCCATGCTGACGACTATCGGCAGCATGAGGGCGACAGTACCTGTGTTGCTCACGAACATTCCTATCGCTGATGTAACTATCATCACGAGCAGGAAGAGTCTGAGCTCGCTGTTGCCGGCAAGCGTCATGACTTTGCTGCCTATCATCTTGGCCAGACCTGTCTGGAAGATGCCGCCTCCCACAATGAAGAGGCCGATCATCATGATGACAGTCGAATTTGAAAAGCCCGACAGAGCCTCGGCCGGTGTCAGGATCTGACACAGAAGCAGGGCAAGAAGGGCGCAAAGAGCCACAAGGTCGGAACGGACTTTTCCGCTGACGAACAAAATGGCTGAAACAAGTAATATTATAAGTGTCGCTATCATATTTCTACAATGAAAGGGCGCAAAGATAATAAATAATCTCCGGTTATGTATTACAATTTCACAGGTACGGCTAGTGTATTCTTGACCTCACCTATTACAAAGATGCTGTGAAGAGAGCCTATGCAGTCAAGGTCACCGAGGGTGCCGAGAACAAAATTCTGGTAGTCCTGCATATCCCGGGCATAAATCTTCAGCATATAGTCATAATCGCCAGAAGTATTGAAGCATTCCACCACTTCATCAATGCCTGCAATGACAGAAGTAAACTGGCGGCTGAATTCCTTGCTGTGATGCTTCAGACTGACATTGCAAAGGACCATGATGCCGTTGCCGGCCTTTATCGGATCGACTACCGCAATGTATCTTTTTATATATCCTTCCTTCTCGAGACGCTTCTGTCTCTCGAAGACCGGAGAGGGTGAAAGATTTACTCTGGCTGCCAGTTCCTTGGTAGTCAGTTTCGCATCCTTCTGCAATTCCCGCAGGATAAGGATGTCTATTCGGTCTAAAGTTTCCATAGCTGACTTGCAACATGTATATTTTATACTTACATCTTTCGGCCAAAACAGTTGTTTTTAGAATAATTTTCTGCATAAGGCCATATTTCCCACAAAATTAGAATATTTTTCGGAATTTTTCGGAAGAGTTGCACATATTACATCAATGTATCATATTTGCAGTCCGTTGAACGGAGAAATTAACGTATCTTTGCACGTTTTTGAGAGATTTGAAATGATCAGATGTGAATATATACACGAGGGTGAATTTGAGTTTGAAGCGGGCGGAAGCGTCAGCGGGCTGAAGGTGGTGTACCACCGTTCTGACCGCGGATGGCAGAAGGACGATGACCGCAAGGTCATCTGGATCTGCCATGCGCTGACCGCGAACTCTGACGCAGAAGACTGGTGGCCGGAACTGGTGGGCCCGGGAAAGCTCTTTGACACTGAGAAATATTTCGTGGTATGCGCAAACATGCTCGGATCGGCTTACGGCTCGTCAGGACCGTCGGAAATCAATCCAAAGACAGGCAAGCCATATTACTTCGATTTTCCTCAGATTACAGTACGCGACATAGTACGCGCCAACGACCTTGTACGCAGACATCTGGGAATCAGGCATATCGATTTCATGGTAGGAGGTTCCATCGGAGGATTCCAGTCCGTGGAGTGGTCCATCATGGAACCTGAAGTAATAAGGAAGGCCGTGTACATAGCATGCGGAGCGAGAGTCACTCCATGGCTTACAGCATTCAACGAGTCTATGAGGATGGCGCTTGAGACAGACCCGACATTCCGCGAATGCGCCAGTCTGAAAGGCGGTGAAACCGGACTGAAATGCGCCCGAAGCATTGCACTTATATCATACAGAAGCTATGAAGGATACAATGCGACCCAGTGGGAGAAGGACGAGGACTGTCTGTTTGCCGACAGGGCGGGATCATACCAGAGATACCAGGGCAAGAAACTGGCGGACCGCTTCGATGCCTATTCGTACTACTACCTCTGCGGATCCGTGGACAGCAACAACGTGGGACGAGGACGTGGCGGAGTGGAAAAGGCTCTGGGCAGCATAAAGACAGACTGCACCGTGATCGGCATCGACAGCGACAGGCTCTTCCCAGTGGAAGAGCAGAAGCTCATAGCTGCATGCATACCAGAAGCTAAATACCATGAGATAACATCGAAGTTCGGGCACGACGGCTTCCTTCTGGAAAACGACCAGCTCACAGAAATCATAAAGCCATTGCTGCCGTAAAGATCACCACGTCGCTACGACCTTCGCAATGACGCAGCAGACACTGTACAAAATACCATCGGTACATAAAAACGACAAATCCGTGTACGATGGTGGTAAAAAAGATGATAACCCCCCTAAACTGGTACCATCGTTACAAAAAATCAAAGAAATCATGTACGATGGTCAATGAACAAGCTAAAATAACGTTAGAGATTCGGAGCGAAGCGACCAAGTCTTCCTCCTGAGGAGGAGGATTTAGGTGGAGGGTAACGTAAACATATTGCATATGCATGCACTTCCGTAGCAGTTGTGACAGCATAAAATAAGATGAAATAACGAGATAAGATAAGAAATATGCAGGTATTGAAATTCGGAGGCTCTTCTGTAGCCAATGCTGACAACATGTCAAAAGTGGTGGACATCGTGGCAAACGCGGTGGACCGCGACAGGACCATACTGGTATCGTCAGCCATCAGCGGATGCACAGACACCCTCATCAAGATAGGCACGCTTGCCTCACAGCGCGACGAAAGCTACAAGGAACTGATCGATGAGCTGCAAGACAAGCATCATGTGATCATCCGCGACTTCCTTCCGCTCGAGAAACAGGCAGAATCGCAGGAAGTATGCGACTCGCTTTTCGACTCACTCAGAAGCATCGCACAGGGAGTATTCCTCCTCGGCGAGCTCTCCCCTGCCAGCCTTGACGCGATCCAGGGATTCGGCGAACTCTGGTCGACAAAGATCCTTGCCACCAAGCTCGCATCAATCGGTATCGCAACCAAGTGGATCGACTCACGCAAGATCATCCGCACCGTAGCAAAGGGAGACAAGAACATCGTGGATGTCCAGAAGACATACTCCCGCATCAACGAGATGGTCGAGAGCAATCCGATAACACAGCTCTTCGTGCTTCCGGGCTTCATCGCTTCCGACAAGCAGGGCCGTACCACGACCCTCGGACGCGGCGGCTCCGACTATACTGCCGCACTCTATGCTGTCGGCTGCAAGGCACGCGTACTCGAGATCTGGACCGACGTGCCGGGCATGATGACCTCAAATCCTAAGGTTGTTCCTACTGCACGCACAATCAGCAACATATCATACAAGGCTGCACTGGAACTTTCACATTTCGGAGCGAAAGTGATCTATCCTCCGACAATCCAGCCTGTAGTCGCTGAGGGAATCCCTATCTATGTAAAGAATACATTCGACCCTCAGGCCTATGGTACCCTGATCGAGAAGCATCCTCCTCGCAGCAAGGACTCCGTCATCGGAATCTCCAATTCCGACAACATCGCCCTTCTTTCACTCGAGGGAAGCGGAATGGTCGGCATCCCGGGATTCTCCAGCCGCCTGTTCGAGACACTTAGCCAGAACGACATCAACATCATCCTGATCACACAGGCATCTTCGGTACACACAATGTGTATTGCCGTTGCGGAGAAGGATGCCGAGAAGGCACGAGAGGCTGCTGACAGATGCTTTGCCTACGAGATCTCGCTCGGCAAGCTGAACCCTCTGAAGGTAGAAAAGGGATTCTCCATCGTATGTCTGGTGGGTGACGATGTGCTGAACCAGAGCGGAGCGACAGGAAAGATGCTTGCGGCCCTCGGACGCAACAGCATTCCTGTCAGAGCGACAGCCCAGGGTTCATCGGAGCGCAACATCTCCGTGATCATATCTTCTTCTGATGCCGACGGTGCCATCAGAACCATCCACAACGAGTTCTTCGACCGCAGAAGCGGAAAGGATATCCATCTTTTCATAGCAGGATACGGCGTTGTAGGCAAGGCCCTCGTAGACATCATCGGAAAGAACAGGGACAAGATAGAGGCACGTACAGGACGCCGTCTGCACGTATGCGGACTGGCAAACAGCCGAAAGTTTATCCTCGACAAGAACGGGCTTTCACTTGACAACATAGCGGAACAGCTTGCAGCCGGAGAAAATGCTGCTGACGAAGCATACTTCACACAGCTTGCGACGCTGACCCTCGAAAACTCGGTATTCGTAGACTGTACTGCTTCCGCCGACATCGCATTCAAATACATGAACCTCTTCAAGAGAGGTTACTCTGTGGTAGCATGTAACAAGATTACCTTCTCCGCACCATACAAGCATTATTCGGCCTTGAAGGAGGCGGCCATCGAGATAGGAGCGACACTCCGTTATGAGACCACGGTCGGAGCCGCCCTACCTATCCTCGAGTCCATTTCCCGCAGCGTGCACAGCGGTGATGAGATCGTACGTATCGAGGCTGTACTCAGCGGAACATTGAACTACATCTTCAGCAACTACGCAGGAGGAGAAGGCGGAACGTTCGCAGAAGTAGTCAGAAGGGCCCAGGATGCAGGATATACAGAGCCTGACCCACGTCTCGACCTCAGCGGACGCGATGTGCTCCGCAAACTTCTGATTCTCTCCCGTGAGGCAGGAGTGGGAATTGACGAGAAGGATGTGGAGATATCACCACTTCTTCCTGAAGAGTTCTTTGAGGGAGACGTAGACGCATTCTATGCAAAGCTTGCCGAGAACGAGTCAATGTTTGCACAGAGATATGCGGAAGCGGCATCAAAGGGACTCCGTCAAAGATTCGTGGCATCACTGGTCAAGGATGCAGACGCACCGTTCGGCTACAAGGCAAAGATCGGACTGGAGTCTATAGACAGCACACATCCTTTGTTCAACCTCTGCGGTACGGACAACGCAGCACTGATCCAGACAGACTTCTACCCGTCACCACTGGTAATCCAGGGAGCGGGTGCCGGAGCATACCAGACAGCTTCAGGTGTATTAAACGATATCATCGTTTAATACACCCTCGCCGTCTGGCATATGTCAACCCCCAGTCGCCTACGGCGACAGCCCCCAGGGGCACACCGACCACTCACTTCGTTCGGGTCGGGCGACATCGCTGCTTCGATGTTGCAAGCAACATCTCGCTGACGCGAGTGTCGCGGCGCTGAAGCGCCTTATTAAATGAAACATATATACTATGGAAAAGAACTATAAATTTGAGACATTGCAGGTAAGGGCAGGACAGGAGATCGATCCTGTTTCAAAGGGTACGGCTGTTCCTATCTACCAGAGCACTGCATACACATTTGACAGCATGGAATATGGCGCCGAGCTTTTCGAGCTGAAGCGTGCCGGAAACATATATACACGCATCACAAATACTACCACTGATGTATTCGAGAAGCGTATGGCCGCCCTTGAAGGCGGCGTTGCTGCTGTAGCTACCGCTTCCGGCCAGTCTGCCGTCTTCCTCAGCATAACCAACATCTGCGGTCCTGGAGACAACATCGTGGCCCAGCCATTCCTCTATGGAGGAACATTCACCATGTTTGCAATAACACTCCGTGACATGGGAATAGAGGTCCGCTTTGCCAAGAGTGACAAGGTGGAGGACATCGAGCCGCTCATTGACGGACGCACAAAGGCCATCTACCTGGAGAATCTCGGTAATCCGGCATTCAACATTCCTGATTATGAGCCTATCGCAGAGCTTGCACAGCGCAAGGGAATCTGCGTCATGGTGGACAACACCTTCGGTATGGGAGGTTATCTCTTCCGCCCTTTCGAGTGGGGTGCACATGTATCCGTACACTCTGCAACAAAATGGATCGGAGGACACGGAACAGCCCTCGGCGGCGTTGTCGTGGACGGTGGTAACTTCGACTGGAGTGCGGAAAAGTATCCTCTCCTTGCTGCTCCTTCAGAAAGCTATCACGGACTTGTCTATAAAGAGGTGTTCGGTGATGCGGCATTTGCAGGACGTGTAAGGGTGGACGGACTCAGGAACATAGGTCCGGCACCTTCGCCATTCAATTCTTTCCTGATGCTTCAGGGTCTTGAGACCCTCTCGCTGAGAGCAGAAAGAAGCTGCGAGAACACGCTGGCGGTGGCGGAATTCCTTGAGAAACATCCTGCAGTGGAGAGTGTGAACTACCCTGGTCTGAAGAGCAACCCATATTACGAGCTCGGATGCAAATATCTGAAGCACGGATTCGGCGGAGTACTTACCTTCCGTGTCAAGGGAGGATTCGAAGCGGCGGCTGCGCTCGTGACCCGTCTCGAGCTCATCCTGCATGTCGGCAGCGTCGGAGACGCAAAGTCCCTGATCGTACATCCTGCATCGACCACCCATTCACAACTCAGTCCGGAGGAACAGGTAGCTGCAGGAGTATACCCTAACATGCTCCGCCTCAGCGTCGGCATAGAAAACGTGGACGACCTCATCGCCGACCTTGCAGCAGCATTAGCATAAATTATTTCGACCAATCATTCAATTGTCATTTCGACTGAGCGAAGCGAATGGAGAAATCTTCAATACGATATATATATAGATTTCTCGACTCCCTTCGGTCGCTCGAAATGACAGAAGGAGCAGGGTCACTTGAAGTAACAGAAGGAGCAGGGTCACTCGAAATGACTGAAGATAGTAAACACAAAGTAAAATAACGAACAAACATACATCTATATGAAATTAGCTGTAGTAGGTGCCACAGGATTGGTCGGCACAAGAATGCTGGAGGTCCTCGCAGAGAGGAACTTCCCTGTAACCGAACTCATACCGGTTGCATCAGCAAAGTCAGTTGGACGCAAGATCACATTCCAGGGTAAGGAGTGGACAGTAGTAAGCGCAGACGATGCCATCGCGGCACGTCCGGACCTCGCGCTCTTCTCCGCAGGCGGCGGCACTTCGGCCGAGCTT
>JAEIGA010016845.1_pt1 | contig 11117 bp, 10 predicted proteins | sample 9270691 | NCBI WGS metagenome assembly JAEIGA01 (sample SAMN17057246, study PRJNA624740) | gut metagenome | biome: biome; isolation source: fecal sample | host: Bos grunniens | place: China: Xizang | collected 2019 | reverse complement strand
GAGGGAATCCAACGAATTCGCTTAGGATCTTTGGAACCGAGAATCATTACGGAAGAATTTGCAAAGAGTTTGTCAGAACTCCCAAAGATTTGTCCGCATTTTCATTTGTCGCTACAAAGTGGATGTGATGAGACATTGCGCAGAATGAATCGCAGATACACATCTGAGGAGTATTATGAAAAGTGTCAACTTTTGAGAAAATACTTTAAGAACCCAGCATTAACCACAGATGTGATTGTTGGTTTCCCAGGAGAGACAGAGGAAGAATTTGCAAAATCCAAAGCATTTATTGATAAAGTGGATTTTTATGAAACTCATATTTTTAAATATTCGAAAAGAAAAGGGACGAAAGCTGCTGTTATGGAAAATCAAGTGCCAGAAAATATAAAGACCATTCGCAGCAATGAACTTTTGGAATTAGATAAAGTAAAGAGGACTCAATATGAGAAATTATGGGAAGGTAAGGAAGTAGAAGTGCTCTTTGAAGAAGCAGTTACACTTGAGAATCAGACGTTCCAAGTGGGGCACACAAAGGAGTATATTAAGGTTACAATCCCTACAGAAGAACCGTTGCAAAACCAGTTCAAATATATTAGAATGGAAACAGAGTAAAACAAAGGACGTGATCAAATGAGTAAATTAAGTAACACACAATTTTTTCAAGTAGAAAATGGAACACAAATTCAAGCAAAGGATATTCTTGAAATTGTATACCAAGCATTAAAAGAGAAAGGATATAATCCAGTAAGTCAGATGGTGGGATATATTATGTGCGGAGACCCAACCTATATCACTAGCCATAATGGAGCTAGAAGCTTGATTATGAAGATGGAACGTGATGAATTGGTAGAAGAAATGTTGAAGGCGTATATTGAGCATCATTCATGGGAATAAGATAATATGAGAGTTATGGGATTGGATTACGGGTCAAAGACAGTTGGAGTTGCTATTTGTGACCCGTTAGGAATTACAGCGCAGGGAATTGAGACCATTGAGCGAAAAGAAGAAAATAAGCTACGAAAGACACTTGCACGCATCGAAGAGTTGATTCGAGAGTATGATGTGGAAAGTGTTGTATTAGGTTTGCCTAAAAATATGAATAATACATTGGGCGAACGCGCGGAGAAAACGCTAGAGTTTAAAGAAATGTTAGAACGACGTACAGGACTTACGGTTACGTTGTGGGATGAAAGATTAACCACAGTAGAGGCGGAGCGTACACTGATGGAAAGCAAAGTTCGAAGAGAAGACCGCAAGAAGTATGTGGACAAGATTGCGGCGGTATTTATTTTACAAGGATATTTGGATTCTGTAGAGAAGAGAGGATAATATGGAAAAAATTAAATTTACATTTGAAGATACAAATGAAGAAGTGGAATTTTTTGTTTTGGAACAGACTAGAATTAGTGGAAAGAATTATATCTTGGTAACGGATTCGGAAGAAGATGAGGCGGAGTGCCTTATTTTAAAAGATACAAGCGCAGCAGAAGATGTGGAAAGCGTATATGAAATTGTAGAAGATGAAGCAGAACTTTTAGGTGTTTTAAAAGTATTTGAAGAGTTACTAGAGGATGTTGACATTGAATTATAAACAGGAGGTTAAAAGGTGAAGAAAGGAGCTCATTCGAAATTGAGAATTATTCCAATTGGCGGTTTGGAGCAAATTGGAATGAATATTACTGCCTTTGAATATGAAGACAGTATTGTAATCGTAGATTGTGGGTTGGCATTTCCGGAAGATGATATGCTTGGTATCGACTTGGTTATTCCAGATGTCACCTATTTAAAAGATAATATACAGAAAGTAAAAGGGTTTGTGATTACCCATGGTCATGAAGACCACATTGGCGCATTGCCATATATTTTGAAAGATATTAATGTGCCGATTTATGCTACAAAGTTGACAATCGGTATTATTGAAAATAAGTTGCAAGAGCACAATATGCTTCGTGATACGCGAAGAAAAGTAATTAGTTATGGTCAATCTATTACGCTTGGTCAATTGCGTATTGAGTTTATTAAGACCAATCATAGTATTCAAGATGCTGCAGCATTGGCTATTTACTCGCCAGTGGGAGTTGTGGTACACACCGGTGATTTTAAGGTAGACTATACGCCAGTATTTGGAGATGCCATAGATTTGCAAAGATTTGCAGAGCTAGGAAAAAAAGGTGTGTTGGCGATGATGTCAGACAGTACCAATGCGGAGAAAGCGGGATTTACTGCGTCAGAAAAAACAGTGGGTGTGACCTTTGACCATTTGTTTGCAGAACACAAAAATAGTCGAATTATTATTGCAACATTTGCATCCAATGTGGACCGAGTACAGCAGATTATACACTCTGCGTGCAAGTATGATAAGAAGGTTGTGGTAGAAGGCCGTAGTATGGTGAATATTATTCGAACAGCTATGGAACTTGGTTATCTTGATATTCCGAAGCATACATTGATAGATATAGACGAGCTTCGAAATTATCCGGATGAAAAGACAGTGATTATCACAACAGGTAGTCAGGGAGAATCTATGGCGGCTCTTTCAAGAATGGCCGCAGACATTCATAAGAAGGTTAGCATTAAGCCAGGCGATACGGTTATTTTCAGTTCATCTCCAATTCCGGGAAATGAAAAGGCAGTATCCCGTGTGGTAAATGAACTTTCGCAAAAAGGTGCCAATGTTATTGTTCGTGATGCCCATGTGTCAGGGCATGCTTGTCAGGAAGAGTTAAAGCTTATTTACTCTCTGCTGAAACCAAAGTATGCAATTCCTGTACACGGTGAGTATCGTCATCTCAAAGCAAATGCAGCTATCGCAGAAGCACTTGGCGTAGAGAAAAATAATATTTTTATTATGCAGTCAGGTGAAGTTCTTGAATTGGATGAAGACGGTGCGAAAGTGGTAGACAAGGTTCAGACAGGAGCGATTCTTGTGGATGGACTAGGTGTTGGAGATGTTGGTAACATCGTTCTTCGCGATAGACAACATTTGGCAGAAGATGGAATTATGATTGTAGTTCTCACATTGGAAAAGGGAACCAATCAGTTGCTTGCAGGTCCAGATATTGTGTCCCGTGGTTTTGTGTATGTGAGAGAATCAGAAGACTTGATGGAAGAAGCAAGACAAGTGATTTATGAGGCACTAGAGCATTATTTGATGACTAGTCGCTATGTAGATTGGAGTCGAATCAAATTGGTGATTCGAGATACTTTAAATGATTTTATTTGGAAGAAGACAAAGAGAAAACCAATGATTCTTCCAATTATTATGGATGTGTAATCATGATTGTAGACGAGCGTATGGTAACGTTTATCCATTCTTTGGAGACGGAAAACAGTGAGATACTAGAGACAATAGAAAAAGAGGCGTTGGACACTTATGTGCCGATTATACGGAAAGAAATGCAGAGCTTTTTGAAGGTGTTACTTGCCATCAAAAAGCCGAAACGCATTTTGGAAGTGGGAACGGCAGTTGGTTTTTCTGCAATCTTGATGAGCGAGTATGCGCCTGAAGATTGCAAGATTACAACCATTGAGAAATATGACAAGAGAATTCCGATTGCACGAGAGAATTTTAGACGTGCAGGAAAAGAAAATCAGATTACTTTGATTGAGGGAGATGCATTAGAGGTAATGCAGGGCCTTGAGGAAAGTTATGATTTTATTTTCATGGATGCAGCAAAGGGACAGTATATTTATTATTTGCCAGAGGCACTTCGATTGTTAGAAAAAGACGGAGTTCTGGTGTCGGATAATGTATTGCAAGATGGTGATATCATTGAGTCTCGGTTTGCAGTTGAACGTAGGAATCGGACCATTCATAGTCGCATGAGAGAATACTTGTATGAGTTAAAGCATCATGCGTTGTTAGAGACATCTATTATCCCGTTGGGTGATGGTGTGGCATTGAGTACAAAAGTAAGAGAGGAATAACTATGGCTAGACATCCAGAACTGTTAATTCCAGCGAGTAGCTTGGAAGTGTTAAAGACAGCAGTGATTTTTGGCGCAGATGCGGTATATATCGGCGGAGAGGCCTTTGGTCTTCGCGCCAAGGCGAAAAACTTTACGTTGGATGAAATGAGAGAAGGGATTGCCTTTGCACATGAACATGATGTAAAAGTATACGTCACAGCAAATATTTTGGCACACAACTATGATTTGGAAGGTGTGAAGGAATATTTTAAAGAACTAAAAGATATTAAACCAGATGGCTTGATTATTGCGGACCCAGCCATCTTTGAAATCGCAGGTGAGATTTGTCCGGAGATTGAAAGACACATCAGCACACAGGCGAATAATACGAATTATGGAACATTTAATTTCTGGTACAAACAAGGGGCAACTCGTGTAGTGACAGCTAGAGAATTGTCATTGGAAGAAATCAAAGAAATCCGTGCCAACATTCCAGAAGATATGGAGATTGAGACTTTTGTGCATGGGGCAATGTGCATTTCTTATTCCGGAAGATGTCTTTTAAGCAACTTTATGGTGGGACGTGATGCGAATCAAGGAGCGTGTACCCATCCATGTCGTTGGAAATATTCGATTGTCGAGGAGACGAGACCGGGCGAAGTAATGCCAGTATTTGAGAATGAGCGAGGCACTTATATTTTTAATTCAAAAGATTTGTGCATGATTGAACATATTCCAGAACTTATTGATGCAGGTGTAGATAGCTTAAAGATTGAAGGGCGTATGAAGACGGCACTTTACGTGGCGACAGTTGCAAGAACTTATCGTAAGGCAATTGATGATTATAAGGCGTCTCCAGAGTTGTATGAGAAGAATATGCCTTGGTATTTGGATCAAATATCAAACTGCACATATCGACAATTTACGACAGGATTTTTCTTTGGGAAACCAAATGAGGATAGTCAGATTTATGACAACAATACGTATGTGAAAGAGTATACTTATTTGGGAATTATCGGAGAAGAACGAGATGGCACTTATCGAATTGAACAGAGAAATAAGTTTTCTGTGGGAGAAACCATTGAAGTAATGAAACCGAATGGAGATAATATCGAAGTTGTGGTGAAACGGATTCTAACAGAGGACGGGCAAGAGCAAGAGAGTGCTCCACATCCAAAACAGGTGTTGTACGTAGACTTAGGTATAGAAGTAGACCAATATGATATTTTAAGAAGACAAGAATAAGAAAAACTGCGTGGCTAGAAGAAGTCACGCAGTTTTTTGATTGCGCTTTTTTCGATTCTCGAAACGTAAGAACGAGAAATACCAAGAACTTTGGCGATTTCACGCTGTGTGTATTCCTCTTGATTATATAGACCGTAGCGCATTTTTAAAACCAAGCGTTCGCGGGGAGATAAAATGGATTCTACCTTTTCATATAATAGGATAACATCATCTTTTAATTGTATTTTTGATTGCGCATCTGGCTCTTCGGATTCAATAATATCATACAGTTGTATTTCGTTCCCGTCTCGGTCAGTACCAATTGGTTCATAGAGAGATATTTCTTTTGAAATCTTTTTCTTTGCGCGCAGCATCATAAGGATTTCGTTTTCAATACAGCGGGCAGCATAGGTGCCCAAACGATTATTTTTTTCAGGGTTAAATGTGATAATTGCTTTAATTAAGCCAATGGTACCGATGGAAATTAGATCTTCGGGATCCTCGTCAAGATGCTGGTATTTTTTTATGACATGAGCTACTAAACGTAAATTGCGTTCAATCAAAATATGCTTTGCTTCAAGGTCACCTTCGATGTATTTTTGCAGATAATATTGTTCTTCCTCGGGAGAAAAGGATGGAGGGAAGGATTTCAAGGTAGCACCTCTAGGCGAATTTATTATATTTTATGATGAAACATATAAGATTGTGCTTTTCCAAGAAAAGTTTTGCTTGAAGCAGATTTTTTCCTGTGCTACTATGAGAATACCAATTAGAACATTCAAATTATCAATCAGGCAGTTCTGCCAAATATTTCAATTTTACAATTCAATAAAAGAGAGGAGCGATACGGATATGTTTAGTACCGTTTTGTCTGCGACTGTGCGTGGTCTTTGTGTGGATTTTGTACAAGTGGAAGCAGATGTTAGTAATGGACTACCAATGTTTCATTTGGTGGGATATTTGTCTTCGGAAGTAAAAGAAGCTGGGGAAAGGGTTCGAACTGCGATTCGAAATTCGGGTTTTATACTTCCAACAAAGAAAATTGTAGTTAATTTATCTCCTGCAGATATCAAAAAGAAAGGGACCATCTTTGACTTGGCAATTGCGATGGCAGTATTGACGGCAATGGAAGAGGTTGGAGAATCCAATATAGCAGACACAGTGTTTGTGGGAGAATTAAGTTTGGATGGGCGTTTGAAAGGAATTCGAGGAACGTTGCCCATTGTATCAGCTGCAAAAGAGCGAGGATATCTTCGATGTGTTGTGCCAAAACAAAATCAAAAAGAAGCAGAATTAATTTCAGGGATACAGATTGTTGGCGCAAACAATCTGCAAGAGGTGTATGAGTATATCAAAAGAGGAACTCGAAATGCGGAGGAAAAGGAAGAAAAAGAAATCTTTGTAAAAGAATCCGTTTATGAAGATTTTGCAGATGTTCGCGGGCAGATATTTGCGAAAAGGGCAGTGGAAATTGCAGTGGCTGGAGGTCATAATCTTCTGATGGTAGGACCGCCAGGGGTGGGAAAGACGGCTATAGCCAAAAGAATTCCTAGCATTTTGCCGCCTTTAAGTCGAGCTGAGAGCATAGAACTTACTACCATTTGTAGCATCGCTGGAGAAGTGGATGAGTCCAACCCGCTCATAAGTACCCGCCCGTTTCGTGAAGTACATTCTTCGATTACTCGATCTGGGCTCTTAGGAGGTGGAATATATCCAAGTCCCGGAGAGATTAGTTTGGCACACAAAGGCGTTTTGTTTTTGGATGAAATTGCAGAATTTCCAAGGAGCGTTTTAGAAAGCTTAAGAAAACCTTTAGAAGAACATAAGATTAAAATCGTGAGAGAGAAAGGAGAATATGTTTTCCCAGCAGAGTTTCTTTTGGTGGCAGCAATGAACCCTTGCCCTTGCGGAAATTATCCAGATCTTGAAAAATGTACATGCACGACAGCCCAGCGGAGCGCATATTTTGGAAAATTGAGCCAACCGTTTTTGGAACGCATGGATCTATGTATAGATGTTCCGAAAATGCAATATGCGCATTTGACAGAGGAAAGCGAAGCAGAAAAGTCGGAAACCATACGGGAACGAGTGATGCGTGCAAGAAAGATTCAAGAAAGTAGATTTCAGGGACTTCAAATGCAAACAAATGCAGGGATGGGAATGAAAGAAATTGAACGATATTGTGAGTTGTCTGATGAGGGACAAAGGTTAATGAGACAAGCATATGAGCGATTGGGATTAAGCGCCAGAACGTACCATAAAGTATTAACTGTGGCTAGGACAATTGCGGATTTGGCAGGTGAGAAGAGCATTTCAATACAACATTTGCAAGAGGCTTTGGGATATCGAATGATAGATGCAAACTACGGGAGGTAAAAGTTATGAAATATGAATATTGGTTTGCAAATATAAAGGGATTGAGCAATGCACGAAAAAGAGAATTGCGATTAGGTATGAAAAACATAGAAATGCTATATTATATAGAAGAAACGCAGTCTGATTTCTGCGGTTTGACAGAAAATGAAATAGATGTCATTCGCGAGAGTGCAAAAGGCTGGCAACTGGATGAGAGCTATGAAAAAATGTTAAAAAAGGGCGTAAAAATGGTCACGATTTATGATAGTTGTTACCCGACGAGATTGAAAGAACTTTCGACGGCGCCTTATGCTCTTTATGTCCGAGGACGAGTCCCGCAGGACTGTTTTTCGGTTGCAATTGTTGGCGCGAGAGAATGCAGTTCTTATGGAAGAAGTATGGCTAAGGAATTTGGAGTGACTCTAGCAAAAGCAGGCGTGTATGTCGTTAGTGGTATGGCAAATGGGGTGGACAGTGCAAGCCAGAATGGTGCATTAGAGGCAGGAGGCGTAAGTTTTGGTGTACTAGGATGTGGTGTCGATATCTGTTATCCAAGAGAGCAAATTTCTCTCTATACTAGGCTGCAGGAGCAAGGTGGGGTATTATCCGAATTTCCAGTAGGCACAAAGCCGTTGCCACAGCATTTCCCTGCGAGAAATAGAATTATTAGTGGATTGGCAGACGTCGTGCTAGTAATTGAGGCAAAGGAAAAGAGCGGATCCCTAATAACCGCAGATATGGCGCTCGAACAAGGGAAAGATGTTTATGCATTACCAGGTCCTGTGACAAGCTGTTTGAGTAGTGGCTGCAATCGGCTGATCAAGCAAGGTGCGGGGGTGCTTTTGACACCGGAAGAATTGCTAGAAGAGCTCGAAATTTGTCATACTAAATTTCAAGAAAAACAAAGGGGCGAAAAAATATTACTTGAAACCACAGAAAATATAGTGTATAGTTGCCTTGGTTTCTACCCTAAAAATGTAGAACAGATTATGCAAGAGTCGAAACTTTTGCCGAAGGATCTGCTAAGTACATTGTTGGGGTTAGAATTAAAAGGATATATTCAAGAAATATCAAAGAATAATTACGTAAAAATCAGATAGATCGATTGAAAAATGGAGGAAATATTAATGGCACGATACCTTGTGATTGTGGAATCACCTGCAAAGGTGAAAACAATTAAAAAGTTTCTTGGGGGCAGTTATGAAGTGCTTGCATCGAATGGACATGTGCGTGATTTGCCAAAAAGTTCATTGGGAATTGATGTGGAGCATGATTTTGAACCAAAGTACATTACGATTCGTGGCAAAGGCGACATATTAGCAAATTTACGAAAAGAAGTGAAAAAAGCAGATAAGATTTATCTTGCAACTGACCCTGACCGTGAGGGAGAAGCAATTGCTTGGCATTTATATATTGCCTTGAAACTTGAAAATAAGAAGGTATATCGTATCAGTTTTAACGAGATTACGAAAAATGCAGTCAAGGATTCCATTAAGGAAGCCAGAGAAATCAATATGGATTTGGTTGATGCGCAGCAGGCAAGACGTGCTCTTGACAGAATGGTGGGGTATCGAATCAGTCCTGTTCTGTGGGCGAAGGTAAAAAGAGGCTTGAGTGCTGGCCGTGTGCAATCAGTAGCCCTTCGAATCATCGCAGATAGAGAAGAAGAAATTGATACATTTATTCCAGAAGAATATTGGACCTTAGAGGCATCTATGTTCGTGGAAGGTGAAAATAAGCCTCTGATTGCAAAATATCAGGGAGAGATTCATTCGCAGGAAGAAATGGATGTAGTTTTAAAAGACCTTGAGCAAGTGGAATACCAAGTGGCAGAAGTAAAAAAGGGAGAAAGAAGCAAAAAGGCGCCACTTCCATTTACAACCAGTACCTTGCAACAAGAAGCATCGAAGGCGCTGAATTTTGCCACACAAAAGACGATGCGTATTGCGCAGCAGTTGTATGAAGGTGTTGAAATTAAAGGCAGTGGAACCGTAGGTCTCATTACTTATTTGCGTACCGATTCTACGAGAGTATCTGAGGAAGCAGCGGAAAATGCAAAGGCATACATTACAGAAACCTACGGAGAAAAATACATTGCTAAGGCTGGAAAAAAAGCTCAGAACGAAAAGAAAATTCAAGATGCACATGAGGCCATTCGACCTACAGACATTGCCAGAACACCGGCAATGGTAAAAGATTCTCTTTCCAGGGATCAATTGCGCTTGTATCAGTTGATTTGGAAACGATTTGTGGCGAGTATGATGGCAGCGGCAAAATATGAGACCACAACCGTGAAGATTTCAGCAGGCGAACATTTCTTTGGAGCCACAAGTTCGAGTGTGAAGTTTGATGGATTCCGTACCGTATATATCGAATCGGATGAAGAAAAAGAAGAGAGCAATGCGCTGGTAAAACGTGTGACAAAGGATACAAAATTAGAGGTAAATTCTTTGGAACCAACACAACATTTTACACAACCGCCAGCCCATTATACGGAAGCTGCTTTGGTAAAAACTTTAGAGGAACTTGGAATCGGAAGACCAAGTACTTATGCGCCTACAATTTCTACCATTATTGCAAGACGATATGTGGCAAAAGAAAAGAAAAATCTTTACATGACAGAGATTGGAGAGGTAGTCAATCGCATTATGCAACAATCTTTCCCAAGTATTGTGGATGTGAATTTCACGGCGAATATGGAAGGCCTTTTGGATATGATCGCTGAGGGGAAGGTTGAATGGAAATCGGTCATCAGTAATTTTTATCCAGATTTAGATGAGGCAGTTCAGATTGCGGAAAAAGAATTGGAAAAAATCAAGATTGCAGACGAAGAGACCGATATTGTCTGTGAAGAATGTGGACGTAATATGGTGATCAAATATGGACCACATGGGAAGTTCTTGGCATGTCCAGGCTTTCCAGAGTGTCGAAATACAAAGCCGTATTTAGAAAAAATAGGAGTACCTTGTCCACTTTGTGGAAAAGACGTGGTAATTCGAAAGACCAAAAAAGGAAGAAAATACTACGGCTGTGAGGATAACCCGAACTGTGAATATATGTCATGGAAGAAGCCTGCGGAAGAATCAGACAAAAACTTGAAATAGGCGAAATTGTGTGATAATATATAAAATCATGCGATGGAGGAAATGAAATGAGTGTACAATTGTTAGATAAAACCAGAAAAATCAATCGCTTATTACACAACAACAGTTCAAGTAAAGTTGTGTTCAATGATATTTGTGATGTGTTGACTGAAACGATGGATTCGAATGTACTGGTAGTAAGTAAAAAAGGAAAAGTATTGGGTATTGGTTGCTGTAGCGGCGTAGAAGTGCTTGAAGAATTACTTGTCAATAAAGTGGGAAGACATGTGGATAAGATGTTTAATGAGAGAATGCTTAACATATTGTCGACCAAAGAAAATGTGAATTTGCAGACACTTGGATTTACAGCAGAAGCTGTGAAAGGATATCAGGCAATCGTTACGCCAATTGAAATCGCAGGAGAACGTTTAGGAACATTGTTTATGTATAAACAAGAAGGAACCTATGAGATTGATGATATTATTTTGAGTGAGTATGGAACTACGGTTGTTGGTTTGGAAATGCTCCGTTCCGTGAATGAAGAGAG
>JAEIGA010016844.1_pt1 | contig 11117 bp, 4 predicted proteins | sample 9270691 | NCBI WGS metagenome assembly JAEIGA01 (sample SAMN17057246, study PRJNA624740) | gut metagenome | biome: biome; isolation source: fecal sample | host: Bos grunniens | place: China: Xizang | collected 2019 | reverse complement strand
CGAACGATAAGTATTACCGCGTGGTGTTGCAGCACGAGGATGGTAGTAACTTTATGATACGTCGTAACCACAACTACAATATCCAGATTACGGGTATGCTCTCCTTTGGTCAGGATAGTTTCGAGAAGGCACTTACGGCACCAGCATCAAATAATGCGTGGATCTCTATCGACGAGTGGGTAAACGAGATCTCGGACGGTACGGAGACAATGTGGGTAGAGCAGACGGTCTATGTGTTGAGTAGCGACGAGTATGCAGGTACTAACTATACAATTCCGTATAAATATACCAAAAACGACAGAGGCGATGCTGTTGCACCCACGGTTACGTGGATAGATAATAATGTTGCGTACGATAATATTACAAACAACTACAACACCTCTACGGGTGAGGGTTCTATAACCCTATACCTATACCCTATGTATGAGGGTAACGAGCAGCAGGTAGGCTCGTTCCTTATCAAGCACGGTAAGTTGCAGCGTAAGATTACGGTATATCTTATCCGTACTCAGCATTTTACCCCATCGTGGGTATCTACGCAGGTGTATGGTGTGGCAAATGAGTCTGCGACGATTATTTTCACCATCCCTGAGACCTGTCCTGAGGCTCTATTCCCATTTACGGTGCTTGTCTCGGTAAATCATCTTGATGTGCGCTCCGACTCAGGTCAGCAGTTGCCTGTATATACTAAAGGCGAGGAGGGATATTTTGGTGCCGATTGGGAGGGTATCAACTATAAGTATGCCTATACGGTAACAGGTCCGGGTAAGCATCGTCTACATATGCGTTCATTGCTCCAGCATCACGATGGTGAACTTGAGGAGGTGCATCTTGAGGCAGAGTTCTTCGAGGCCATCACTAAAAATGTGGTATTCTCAGGTTATGACCACACCCATCGTAGAATATTTGTAGAGAACCTACACTCCTATGGTAATGCCTACGCCGAAGATGAGGAACTATACTATATGCTTGTGCCTCAGAAGCGTGCGCATCCTCTTGTGTTTAATATTATGTTGCAGGAACGACAGAGTGATGGCACTTATAAAGCGATGAACCACGCCGCTAACCCTGGTAGTGAGCAGTGGCATAAGAATGGTTGCGACGAGTTTTTGATTTACTCCAAGACGTTTAGCGACTATCGAACATACAAAGAGAATTATGAGGGTACATACGATGATATTCAGAGCTTGGCGTGGGAGGGTGATGTGATTCTCATCAACCAAGAGACCTGGAGTACGAATGGTCGTGTTATGGCATTCCGCTCGCAAGACTACAAAACACCTCCGTCAACAGAAGAGCGATATGGTCTTCAGGAGGATGGCTCATACAACATCTATTTCCTAACCAACAGCTCTAATAATAGGGATGTTGTGCGTGTAGCATCAAACAATACATATAGTCCTCACGCCTATACCTACAAGCGTGATGGTGTAACCCCTACTCACTACTACTACGATGGTAATGAGTACCGCTCCGTAATCTTCGATGTGGCGCACTACCGCCCTTACCGCTTTGCTGCGCAGGTTAGGGTCTCTGATGATGGTGGTGGAAACTCTGTAATTATACCGACTGATGACGAGTTGTTGAGCAATGTGAAAAATGGCGATAAGGAGGAGAGTGTTGACGATGTGATATTGAGTTATAAGCCTGGACAGGAGGTAGATATCCTCTTTGATATCACAAGTTTCAAAGGCTCTGATGGTCACTCTGTACACCCCTTTGGTGAGTACTTCGGTACATCGTTCGATGTCTACATCGATGCCCCAATGCTTCAGATTGACTACAGACGTGTGCCAAGCCACTGGCTCGCGGCAAACAACCCCGAACTTAAGGCAGATAAGTTGCGTAAGCATCCAACCATACCGGGACGCTATATCTATACTGTTGAGCGTGAGCGCGAGAAGGAGCGTGCGTATGGTGCGTATGGCTATGCGGAGGCCTTTAACAAGGATGACGCAAAAGAGCAATATGATATATTTGGTCGTCTGGAGACTATCAATGCCATAGACCAAACAGGCGAGCGTAAATTGTTGCCTTTTGAGAAGACCTCGATTACTGCGGGCGGAGATATTGTAATCAGTACAGATAAAGATAAGGTGGTGTTCTGGGATAAGACATTCAATGTAGAGACCGAGCATATTAAGGGCGAGATATACTACGAGGATAGTAACGGCGTGCAGCGCCCGATACCACATAATGCCTTTGTAGCCTTTGTTCGATTGCGTACTGGCGCACGTATCGGTGTAGCAACAATCTATGAGGATGGTAAGTTTGAGCTTAACCTTCGTGAGGAGTACACCTACACGTGGACAGATGACCCTATCGACTTCTACTATACCGATGCTAATGGCGTAGTGTACAACTTCAACTACACCGAAAATGGCGTAGAGAAGTCTGTCGACCTAAACCTACTCTATACACTTGCAGAGCGTGGCGAGAGGATTATCCTTACTCAGGAGTAAAAACAAAACAGATATAAACCACAACAAACCTATCCTATGAAACGAACACTTCTTATTTTGTCGCTGTTGCTTGCATCATCGTTATCATCATTTGCGCAGCAGACGACCTTTCCTGCCTCGGAGTGGGATTATGCCAAAGCGATAATTATGCACACGCCTGGCGAGGAACTCTTCGATGGCGTAATTCACCCATACGCGGGTCTTTTTGAATACTACTTCGACGTAAACGCTGCTGCCGAGGAGCATCGCGGTTATATCAAAGCCCTCGAAGATAACGGCATCAAGGTATACACCGTAAGAGAGTTACTAAACCAAGTCCCTATTGAGACGTTGCGTATGTATGTTGCAGAGGCCCTAACATACGACATTAGTAATATGCCAAATATGAGCGCGGAGAAGTCTGCAGAGTACCACGACTATGTCATTGGCGAGATGTCGCGTGCCGACCTCATTCGCTGCATCCTGCTACGCCCTACAGTGACACTCTATGGCACAGATACAAACACAGGCTTTAATGCAGTATATACACACTCACCACTGATGAACCTATACTTCACTCGTGACCAGAGCATAACAACACCTCGCGGACATATCATCTCTAAGATGAACTCTACGCAGCGTGCCGATGAGACCCAGATAATAGCGTTGTGCTACGAGCAGTTGGGCGCAAAACCAATACTTACAATCTCTGGCGACGGCAGGTTGGAGGGTGGCGACTACCTTCGTGGTGGCGACATATCCTATATAGGTTGCGGTATGCGAACAAATTTAGAGGCTATACAGCAGATTATGGATGCCGACGCCTTCGGTCATGACACCATTGCCGTGGTAAACGACCACAAGTGGTGGCAGATGCAGATGCACCTCGACACCTATTTCAATATTATAGATAAGGATTTATGTACCCTTGTCGAGAGCCGTTACTACGCTAAGGAGGGCGAGCCAGAGTGGGTGACCGTAGATCTCTATACCCGCAAAAATGGCGAGAAGGAGTATGCGCTAACTCGCAAGGATGTACCATTTGTGGAGTTCTTGACTGAGCGCGGCTTTACAATCATCCCTATTAAGCAGGAGGATGAGCTACACTATGCTAATAACTTTCTAACCATTGCGCCCCGCCATATTATGGCTGTCGGCAACCAATCGGAGAGCCTTCAAAAGAGCCTCGCCGACCACGGTGTTAAGGTGGAGTGGATTCCGCTCGAAACCCTTATCAAAGGCTACGGCGCTGCCCACTGTATGACTCAGGTAATACGTGTTGAGTTGGCAGAGTAACAATCTTGTTGATTGGATAGAATTAGTATTTGTCGCCTTTCGGTTAAAGGTGGATTGAGCTACATAGCGTCAGTCAATGGCGCTCGATAACATCCGCTCATATCGGTGGCGAAGAGGCTAATTCTGTCCATTCAGTATTAGATAATGCATATATGTCGTAATTATACAACATATATGCCTAATTTTGCCACTTTGATTGATTCCATTCAGCCCTCTTATACGGCTATTTGTCCCTAATATATGTCATTTGGGCGCGAAATATTTGTTTTATTCGCGAATTTTGACAAAATTTGTGGTCAGATGATTGTGGGTTTTTTAAAATATTTTAATAACGCACGTCTAATGTTTGCGTAGAGCGACAGAAAATATAAATATAAAATAAAAGTTTCTGAATATTTATGAACAGAATTCTACAATTCGTTGTTGGACTGATGTTGCCATTATTGATGTCAGTTCAGGTATTTGCTCAAGGCAAGTACACTATTAAGGGTAGTGTAGTAGACGAAATGGGTCCTGTTATTGGTGTTACCATCTTGGAGAAGGGTACCAATAATGGTGTTGCTACGGATCTAAATGGTGAGTATACGCTCACAGTATCAGGTCCTAACGCTGAGATCGAGATTTCGTATATCGGCTACGAGACTCTAACCTACTTGGCATGGGAGATGCCTAAGAACATCGTGCTAAACGTTGATGTTGTTTCACTTAGCGATGTCGTTGTTATCGGTTACGGTTCGCAGAAGAAGAAGGAGGTAACAGGTTCTGTTGCATCTGTTAAGGCTGAGGACTTCAATGCAGGTGTTAAGTCGAGCCCTATTGGTTTGTTGCAGGGTAAGGTTGCAGGTCTTAACATCATTCGTGAGACCTCTGATCCAACCTCTACTGGTTATAATATCCAGATTCGTGGTTTCTCAACTCTTGATAAGGGTGCAGGTACATCGCCACTCTTCATCGTTGATGGCGTGCCAGTGAGCAATATCGACAATATCTCGCCTAACGAGATCGCATCTATGGACGTTCTTAAAGATGGTTCTGCTGCGGCTATCTATGGTACACGTGGTACAAACGGTGTTATCATCATCACTACAAAGCGTGGCGAGGCATTCTCGGATGTTGCAACTACTCGCGTAGAGTATGATGGTTATGTATCTGCTTCTGTTCGTAATGGTGATATGGGTATGGCAACTGCTGAGGAGTTCCGTAACTTGGGTGTTGCTTCAAATGGTGCAGTACTTCCAACTATCCAGTCTGAGGAGAATACCGATTGGTTGGACGCTCTTTGCCGCGATGTGGCTATTTCACAGAATCACAATATGGCGATTTCTGGTTCGTCAAAGACTTTCAACTACCGTTCATCTATCACATATAAGGATGCTCAGGGTATCGCACAGAACTCTAACCGTGAGGAGTTTATCGGTAAGATTGCAGCTTCTCAGAAGGCTTTGGATGGCTGGCTTGAGTTGCAGTACGATATGTCGTATATGCACTACCGCAACGACTTCTTCTGTGGCGATTTCAAGCAGGCTGCTACGCTTAACCCAACTTATCCTATCTATGATGATGCTAACGAGAATGGCTTCTTCAAGCCAGAGGCTACTGGTACATCAAACCCTGTTGAGCAGATGAAGCAGAAGGAGTCTTATGGTGATGGTAACTATTTCCGTGGCTCTATCAAGGCATCTGTTAATGTTAAGCCAGTTAAGGGTTCTCTTCGTATTGATGGTTTTGCAGCTATCGAGGAGGGTGATAACCGCTCATATTGGTATAACAATGTTATCAACACCGATGCTGCTGGCTCGGGTAAGGCTGGTCGTGGTTACAACATGAGCTTCAGCAAGCTCTTCGAGGTTACTTCAAGCTATACACGCACGTTTGGCGACCACAACATCGCTACCGTAGCTGGTGTGTCATACCAGAACTTCATGTATGATAACATGAACATCGAGAATAAGGGCTTCCCAACAGATGATGCTAAGTATTTCCAGATTGGTAACGGTGATGCTTCGAAGGACTACCTTAATGCAAGCTCTTCACGTAGCTCAAATACTCTTGCTGCTGCATTCTTCCGCTTAAACTACAACTACGATAACAAGTATCTCTTGTCTGCATCTGTTCGTCGTGAGGGTTCTTCACGTTTCGGTGCTAACAACAAGTGGGGTTGGTTCCCTGCTGTGAGCTTGGGTTGGAGAATTAGCGGTGAGGAGTTTATGAGCAACGCAGAGTGGTGTAACGACCTTAAATTGCGTGTCGGTTTCGGTGTTACAGGTAACAACCTCGGCTCAGACCTTCGCTCAGTAGCTATGCTCTCTAACGGTGGTACTTTCTGGTACAACGGTGGTTATGTGTATACATATGGTGTGAGCCAGAATGTTAACCCTGATCTTCGTTGGGAGAAGAAGTATGAGTACAACGTCGGTTTAGACTTCTCTATGTTCAACAACCGCGTATATGGTAGCGTAGATGGTTACTACCGTCAGACCCGTGACCTTTTGTGGGACTACGAAGTTCCTACTCCTCCATACCAGTTCCCAACGCTCTTGGCTAACGCTGGTCAGATGGATAGCTACGGTGCCGAGCTTGCACTAAGTGTTGTTCCTGTTACTTCACGTGATTTCACTTGGGTTACAACACCAACTATCTCGTTCAATAAGAACTATATCACTAAGCTTTCAGATCCATCTAAGGGCTTTAACTATAAGCAGACTACCTCTGGTGGTGTAGGTGAGAATGGTATTCAGAATACTAATACTCAGATTCTTATCGAGGGTCAGCCTGTAGGTGCTTTCTATGGCTATAAGTTCGCCGGTTTCAGAAAGTCGGATGGCGCTTGGATGTTCGAGACTCCTAAAGGTGGTTACAAGGATGAGGGTACTGTATCAGAGACCGACCGTCAGGTTATCGGTAACGCACAGCCTTTGTTCACATTTGGTTGGAACAACACAATCCGATATAAGAACTTCGATTTGGCGATCTTCTTCCGTGGTGTATATGGTAACGACGTCTTGAACCTAACACGTTGGGCTTATGGTCCACAGAAGGATCAGTCATCAAATGTATTCATCAAGGATGCAGTTGGTAAGAATGTTGTTTACTCAGATAAGGGTCACTTCTCTGACTACTACCTTGAAGATGGTTCATATATCAAGCTTGATAACATCACATTGGGCTACAACTACAAGGCTAAGAACAGCGGCGCAATTGAGAGCTTCCGCTTCTATATCACAGGTCAGAACCTCCTAACCTTGACTAAGTATAGCGGTCAGGATCCAGAGGTAAATACTACAAGTGTATGGAGTGCAGGTATCGACTACTGCGACTTCTATCCAACCGTTGCAACTGTTCTTGTTGGTGTAAACATTAGCTTCAAATAATAGAATATAAGTATGAAGAAGATATTTATTGCTTTCGTATCTCTCTTTGCTCTTGCGGCAATGACATCATGCGATGATTTGCTTGATGAGGTGAACTATGGCAACCCTACCGTAGATTCAATGATGAGTAAAGAGGAGAATGTTGTCCTCCTTGTAGGTCAGGCTTATGCCGACATTAAGTGGTTGCACGACCACTGGGGATATTGGGGTGTTGCGTCACTTACATCTGATGAGTGTGTATGTCCTATCCGTATGCCAGGTGAGCACTGGAAGGATAGCTACTATTGGACTCGTCTAAACAACCACAACTGGAACTGGATGGGTGATGCTTTCAAGAATATTTGGAACACAACCATCTCTGGTGCGGTGCTTTGTAACCAGCTGCTCTCGACACTTGCAGATGCCCAGGAGGCTATGTCTCCTGCCCTCTATGCACAGTATGTTGGTGAGTTGGAGGTACTTCGTTCTTACTACTTCTACATGTTGTTCGACTGCTTCGGTCGTATTCCTTACCTTGAAGAGTTCGTAGATAAGACAGAGCCTCTTATGGAGCCACACATGGTATGGTCTAACATCGTAAACTGCCTCGAGCGTAACGCTCCTAACATGGCTATTGTTAACGATGCTAACCGTGCACAGAACTACGGTCGTGTGACACAGGGTTTTGCATACGCGCTTTTGGCTCGTTTGTACCTCAATGCTGAGTCTTATGGTTGTACCCCTCAGAATGTTCAGCTTGCTGACAACACAAAGTATCGTCCAACATTCAAGGCTATCACATCTGAGCAGGATTTCTACTCGAATGCCGTAGATTGCTGCGATAAGGTTATCACCTCTGGCTCTTATAGCATTGAGAACGATTGGTTTGCAAACTTTAAGATTGACAACTCTGCATCTAAGGAGAATATCTTTGTTATCGTTGAGAATGGTATCGGTGAGTTTGACCACCGTTATAACGGTAGTATGTCAAATAAGCTACGTCTTACAATGCTTACTTTGCACTACTCACACCAGACTGCATATGGTATGATTGAGAAGCCATGGAATGGTTTTGCTGCCCGTCCTAAGTTTATGGAGCGCTATGATGAGCGTGACCTTCGTGGTCCAGGTCCAAAGCTTCCTGAGGGTCTTCCATTGCCTCCTGCACGTCCTGCAAAGATGACTGACGAGGAGTTGGAAGCCTATAACAAGCAGCTTGAAGAGGAGTATCATGGTCCACTTAAAGAGTATGCTGCTAAGGTACAGCACTTAGGTACTCACAACGCTAAGCAGTGGGGTTGGTTTATCGGTCCTGTTTTTGATAAGAACAACGAGATTATTCTTGATGAGAATAAGATTGGTTCTGTAATCCGTGTTGATATCGAGTCTTTGGAGGGCGCAAACTGGTTTGATGGTGCTCGTTGCACAAAGTATGAGGTAGACAAGAGTGCGCAGTATCAGTATGCTGAGAACGACTTTGTTCTTATGCGTTATGCTGATGTCCTTTGGATGAAGGAGGAGGCTATCTTGCGTGGTGGTGTCGGTGCTTCAGGTTTTAATACTCCTGAGTTCCAGAAGATGCTTACGCGTACCATGGCATACGAGGAGAAGCCTTTGGAGGCATACAAGGAGGCATATCCAGATGTGTATGCTTTGACTCTTGATAAGATTCTTGATGAGCGTGGTCGTGAGTTTGCATGGGAGTGCGTACGTCGTCGTGACCTTATCCGTTTCGATAAGTTCAACGATAGCGACTACGTTGACTATGTAACAGGTAAGGATGAGTTCCGTAAGTGGTTCCCTATTCCATATGCAGTCCTTGAGAAGTCTAAGATTAACGAGGAGACAGGCAAGCGCTACTGGACTCAGAACGAGGGTTACGATGATATTCCATAATAGAGGAAGATACAACCATTTATTATAAACCTTTAATTTTTAAAACAACACAATTATGAAAAGATTTTTGATGTGTTTTAGTGCATTGTCACTAATGTTGGCAGCCTCTTCTTGTGAGGCTTTGACAGGTGAGCAGAAGGAGCCTGCTCCAGATTTCGACAACATCGTTCTTGATGGTTTCTATGTTTACGGTGAGGCTGTTGGCATTGCTGATGCAGCTAACATCGAGGCTAAGTTTGGTATGGCTGCTGGTTTGAATGAGGTAACTCAGGAGAAGCGTGGCGGTATGTACGAGAAGTATGTTGTTCTTGAGGCTGAGAAGGATTTCTATCTTGTTCTTAACGAGGCTGGTACAACAACTAACTACGGTGCTGAGCTTGTTGATTTTGATGTAAAGGAGTTGGCTGATAACCCAACTTACGAGGGTACTGTTGTTAAGCGTGGTGAGTTGAAGACAGGTGCTGAGGCTCCTGCAATGCGCGTTGCTGAGACAGGTCTTTACCACATCGTTTTGGACCTTAACTTGGAGGGCGACCTTCTTTACCCACAGATCGTTGTAGCTAAGGTTATCTGGGGCGTTCGTGGTGGTTTGAACGGCTGGGGCTTCACTCCATTTGATGCAGTTGAGGTTAATGCTGAGACTATGACTTGGACTTTGACTGATCAGGAGATTACTGCAAACGGTGTATTCAAGTTCGCTTACGGTCACGGTTGGAAGATTCAGCTTGATGACGCTGGTAATGTAAAGGCTAACACTAACCTTGGTGCTGATTGCGTTGCTGGTGGTGCTGATATCCTTGTTAACCAGGGTGGTAAGTACACTATTAAGCTTACTTACACTTTGGCTGGTGGTGATATCAAGAATAGCTACTCTTACGAGCTTATCTGCACAGAGAAGTCTGAGCTTCCTACTGAGCTTTATATGATCGGTGCTGAGTTCGGTAACTGGGATTGGGCTGCTGAGTCAGTTGTTTCAATGGTTCCTGTATATGGTCAGACAGGTGCTTTCTGGACAACTCGTTACTTCCACGCTCAGGGCGAGGGTGCAAATGAGGATGGCTCTACTTACAAGACTAACGGTTTCAAGTTCTGCCCTGTGAAGGATTGGAAGGGTGACTTCACTAACATTACTGAGAACTACTCTGGTTACACTGTAGCTGATGGTAACTGCTTCGTTGCTGAAGATGGTTTGTACACTGTATACGTTGACCTTAAGAGTGGTGTTATCGCTATCGAGCCTGCTAAGGTTTACGGTATCGGTGATGCATTTGGTAGCTGGGACGGTGGTGTGTACCCATTCACTGTTGCAGAGGATGGTACTGCTTCTATCGTAACTACTGCTGCTGGCAACCTTCGTATGTACACTGCTGTTCCTGAGGCTGTTAAGTACGCGACTTACGAGTGGTGGAACATGGAGTTCAACGTATTCGAGGGTAAGATCGAGTACCGTGGTGCTGGTGGCGACCAGGCTGCTGTTGCTGTAACAGCTGGTCAGACAGTAACTCTTAACTTCAACGCTGGTACTGGTTCTATCCAGTAATTAAAATTGTAGCTGTCGTTTGACTGCTACTATAATCGAGGCTGACTATATGTCCGTAGGGCTGTAGTCAGCCTCTTCTGTATATATTGCCCTACACTAAACTCAAAAGTGCGCGATATAATGCAATTTTAAGCGAATCTATCCCCTTGAAACCCCATTCACGAGTAAATACACCTTTCCTCTATAAACGCGCTTAGATCGCGCAAAAAAATCACATTTGTAAGACTTTTCGCATTAGCTTATATCAAAATAGGGGCAAACCCGAAAGTCTGCTACTTTCATTGTATTGTAAACCAATCAGTTTATTTAGTGTCAGAGTGGTGTAGCAGTGGCGGTGACATGAAAACACCTGGATGATAAGTGGTTGCCAATTTCTTGTCAGAAGGGGTTAGGCTTGGTCTCGACATGAAAATAGCCCGGATGGGTAGTACTTAGCGTACGTCCCATTCGGGCTAATGATTGAGAGGCCGAGAATGACCCCTTATCACAAGAAATTAGTTCATTGCCTGCTGGATAGCTACTGCAATAGCAACAGTTGCACCTACCATTGGGTTGTTACCCATACCGAGGAAGCCCATCATCTCAACGTGTGCT